>Ga0123340_1007130_pt1 | contig 10667 bp, 4 predicted proteins | sample SirMexnodulemix_FD_89961 | JGI IMG/M metagenome (GOLD analysis project Ga0123340, IMG submission 89961) | Root nodule microbial communities of legume samples collected from Mexico - Siratro Mexico nodule mix | ecosystem: Host-associated > Plants > Roots > Nodule | place: Mexico: Nepantla...
AGTTAGGTATGTGCAAAACTGGACATACTTTTACTTGTTTTAAAACACACTATTTTATACAGGAAAAATAATATAGTATAAATATGAATATAAAACTATTTGAATATCAATTAATATCCACAATTAAATTCATATGCATATATGTATTTAAAATATTATTTTACATATTTACTACCTTATATATACTTGTAAAACTAAAAGGCAAGTAAAAAAAAATACAACAAATATTAAAATACAAAGAATGGGGACTATAGATTATATAATTCAAAATTTAGAACTGAGAGAACATTTCACTTCTTCTAATTATAATTTATAGGATAATGTGGATATTGATTAATATGAAATAGATATTTTTTATTGATAATAACTTGGATAAAGATAATATAAAATATTTATATAGTTCAAAATTAAAATAAAGAGAATAATAGAATAAGCAGACCTTGGTGATTTTTACTATTTAAATACTGTGACACAAGATGTACCATATATACTTATGTGAAGATTTATATATATTACTATAGATAGAAGGTTATGGAAGATTAGATTATCTGTGAATAAAAATAATAACAAAAAAGGGGAAAAAATGTAAAAGGGGAAAAAATGTAAAAACCCTGAACCAGCGGAAACCGTCCCTCAAAACCTAGAGGCGCTATATATATACTTGGACGTGTTTCTGTAATAAGTTCGCCACTGCTTCACAGCAACTGAACATGGAAGACAAGATAGACACTGCAGACAAGAAGGTAATCTTCTTCTTCGTCAACGCTTCAACTGTGTTTGTTTTGTTTGTCCTCTGTTGATTACAAAGCTTTTTTGAAAAAACAGTTCAACTTGTGAATTAGTTCATAGAGAATTAGGGATTAGGTTTAGACTCGTATGTTTGCCAAAATGTTTTCCAACTTCTTTTTCGTGGTTGATGATATATAGATAAATAGATAAATTATAATACATTGTGAAACTTTTAGATGTATATGAATGGCAGTTTAGATGGATGATGAAATATTGTGATTGTTTGTTAGTTTTTTGTTTTTCCTTTCCTTCTTTTTCCTTCTTTCTCCTCTGTCCCAGCAATATAACCAGTGCTTCCATATGGGTAGGTGCTAGTTGATATTATAAAATTGGCACAAAAGAGAGGCCTGAAGGGTAAGCTAGGAGACTGGAAAGAATTCTTGGACAGTTGTGACAAAAAGTTTGGGGCCAATTTGAGTGATCCATCAAAGCGATCCCATGAGATATTGGCTGCATTTCTAAAGACTTTTTCCAAGGAGGAAGATTTGAAGGTAAAGAACATTTCAGTACCAAATATGCACACATACACTCAAAGGATTTGAGTTTCATTTATTTCTCCTTTGTGTTCAGTTTTTTGATAATGTCATGAGACATCATGCAAATCGATACATGTTGGAGAGACTGAAAGATAAATCCCATGAGTCCCCTGAGCAGGTACATTTTAATGGCGGTTGTTCCGCTAAAATCTTGTTTTAGATTTGTAGTTAAACTTTATTTCCTGGATTGTAGTAGTAAGTAATATTGTTATGTTACTTGAGTTATGACTCAAATATTAATAAACATTTTTTGTTTTCATTTTGTAAGTTTTCTATTAAAGACTGAGTTTCCTTCACATAAAAGTCATACTTGCAGTATGTGTTTTGAGCTTTGTACCAACCCTTTGTGTTGTTATTTCTTCAAGTGATTCAACATTGTTTTTCAATTTCATCTGAGATTGTTCCAATAAATGTTGTCAAAACTGGACTGGGTGGTTTAACCAGTTGATTCAGGTACTGGCCTAGTGTTTGTTCCAAATCTTCCTAAAAGGCAGATTTAAATTTGAACTGAGATAAAACCAGTCGCAATGGCCATGATCTGGAAAACCAGGAAAACTAGTGGGTTGGGAGGTTCAACCAGTTGATTCTAAAAACTGAGTGTTTTTGTTTTTGTTGTAGCTGTTCTTTGTAATGTTGTTCTTTTTAAGAGAGTTGAAGTTACTAACGGATTTTATTTGTTATTGTTGAACTTAAATATGATGTATTAGACTTGTTGGCTTTCAAATATAACCTACTTTTGTTGTTTGCTATGACTTATTTATGATACTTTTAAGTGAAGTTTAAATTTCAATCTTGTAAATTTATATATATATATATCATCTTTTTTTATTAATACTACTTTGTACATTGTATTGCTATATTAAAAAAAAGATAAAATGATAATATTTTATTGAATCCAGTTTGACATGGTTGAACTCTGGGTTAAATCTTTGAACCTTAAACCCATACCTTCACTGGTTCAGTGACTGGACTGGTTCTAAGTGCCCTGGTTCTAAGTAAGTACTATTCTCATGTACCTTCTGCCTTATTTCTTGAATTACTTTTTACATATTTCTAAACTTATACTTTTATGAGTTATTGTTTTCCTGTTTTATATTTAAATCATCATGACGATTTGAAGTTGGCTCCCAAGTTGAATATTTCTTGTTGCTGCAAACAAATCTTAATGTGGAACTAAAGTCTAAATCAAAGAGACTGCAATTGTTAGTGGCATGATGCATAATCTCTATGATTTAGCAAAATCAAATATTCTGATATTACTTTTTGCTGATAATTATTGTTTTTCTTCTTACTGGGTTGTGTAATTGATAATGGGTATGCACATTGTTTTCAAATCTTAATAATTAATGTTGTTGATTTCATTGAAATGTGTATTTATAAAAATTTACTATAAATTTTCTAATTGTCTGATGCTTGCTGCACAGAGGCTAGTTCAAATAACTCTGCAGCATCCGTTATATCCTTTGGACTATTCATTTCAGTCAATTGATGAGGTTTGTTACCATCACCTGTACCTGAATTTGAAGGGGTGAATAGTTATTCTGATATATCGTGTATGTTCTTTTTGATGTGGATTTGAAGGGGTGGATAGTTATAAATGTTAAAAACAAACCCAAGGTGATCAAGTCTACTACAATGCTTGCTGTTGATTGTGAAATGGTTCTTTGTGAAGATGGGACAGAAGCGGTAGTTAAAGTCTGTGTGGTAGACCATAATTTAGAGGTAATTTATGCGCACTCTTCCTATTACATACCCTCCCAAAAAAGGGTTTCACATAATTGTGTTTAAAATCATTCTCCTTTTTCATGGTTATAGATAGATAATTTTCTGAACTTTTCAGGCCAAACTAAATGAATTTGTAAAACCTGACAAAAAAATTGTGGACTACAGAACAGAGATCACTGGTATCTCTTCTCAAGATCTAGAGGCAGTGACTTGCTCCTTGTCTGATATACAGGTATTTTGTGGTTTCCTTTGTTTTTTCTTTTTTTCTTTTTTTTATGGTCCTTTCATGTTTTATGATGAAGATATGTCTTGTACTTCCATAGAAATCCATGAAGAAGTTGTTATCAAAAGGAACCATATTAGTGGGTCACAGTTTGCATAATGATCTACGTGGTAAGTTTGATAAACTTTTAGTTTACTTTGCTGGGTCTTTAAACCTGCTGCTAGTTTTTGAGTATATGAAGGGACTAGCTCTGCTGAATTATTTTTTGTGATTCTATTTCATATACTAATGCCAGTTCTTTGCAGTGCTGAAGCTTGATCATGTAAGAGTGATTGACACTTCCTATATCTTCCAATCCTTGGATGGATCTATGCACAGAAGACCTTCTTTGAATAGTTTATGTCAGGTACTAAAGTGACAAATATGTTATATGCAAAAATTAAGGTTCTCCCTTACAAAACATCTAATTTATGAAGTATTATGAGAAATGATCATATAGCCACTCTTTTGGAGGATTCATGTTGTTTTGGATGCAAAGTATCTTGTGCACTTGTGCTGGTTTATGTCTTGAAATTTAAGATATTTCATCATCCAGACTTGCACTAGAAAATTATAGCAACATAGAAGAATAAAACACACAAATGGCAAATATTGATCTTTGATTTATAGTTTATCACCAATTGTTGTGACAGGCTGTGTTGGGTTGTGGTGTTCGGGAAAAAGGTGCTCCACATAATTGTCTAGATGATGCTTGTGCGGCTATGAACCTCGTTCTTGCAAAGATCAAACATGGTGTTGATAGGGAATTTCCAATTTCATTGGCTCAAGAGCCGGTAAGCTGACATATACATCTCCAACATTGCATTGTAAATATAATCATGTTGATTGGCTACTGAAGGTCAATATATTACTGTTATATTGTTTTAGGTTCCAGAAAATGAGACAGCAAAGCTTTTTCTTCACAAGATACCAACCACTGTAAACACTGAAGCACTGCATAACATTGTTCCTGGAGAATTCAAAACTGAACTGCAGGTAGTGTGTCCTGTGGCTATAATCTTCTAATGAAGAGGTTCATCTGTAATTATATAAATAGTGTGAATCTATTCAATTTGAAAACAATTAGGTCTGTCTCATGGTAATCTTGTTGGTAGTCTGTTACTGGGTTACATCTAGTGTTTGAGATCTGATGCATCTACTGCAGCATTCCAAGAAAGGTCAAGGAAGACATTATTCTGCCTTAGCTGTTTTTAAAAATCCACAAGAGGCTGATGATGCATATGAAAAAGTCCAGGGAAGCCAAACAAAGGTACTTATATGATATATATATATATATATATATATATAACAGTATGCAATCTGTTACTTGTATCACTAAATTGCTTTGTTGATTAGCTGAGCCAGTGAAATGCATAAATGTGGATTCTACTCTCCACTATAATGCCTGAACCTATTTTTCCCAATAGATGTTTGAAAGGTAGACATGTGTTGGATTCTCCTTCCAAAATTGGATGGACTTGATAACTTATTTTTCCATGCTTGTTCAACAAAAGGAGGATATTTTTTTAGACAAGTCTTCCGTTGATAAACTAATATTGCAGTCTTATATCACTGAAGTACATTTATTTACTCCGGGATTACTGATCTATCTCATATGTATATTACTTTATCTTAGGATACATATGGGCGACCACAGAAACTTGCAACATTTCAGCTAAGTACAGGCATGTCTGCCACCCTATTTGTTCGGAAAATGGTAAGTGATGAACCCAATGACCGGACTGAATCTAACAAGAGGGCTTTACAAATGGATGAGGCAGTTGATGTTTCCAAGAAAGCAAAGATAGATAAAAGCATTGAAGAGGATGCCCCAAGCAGTGATGCCCATTTAAACAAGATTGAAGCACTGAACCAACAATTAAAGCAAAGTGAATTGGAGATCGAATCATTGAGGAAACAACTGACACAGAAAGATTTTGAAATATCCGCCCTGCATAAAATGGTAGCCTCTTTAAATAAGCAAAGAAAAAAGTAAAAAGCGTAGTCAGGAGATGAAATATTACATTGTTTGGTGAAATGAAATTGAAGGGATGCTCCTAAGCCAGCTCCTCCTAAATCTATGGTAATTTCTTAAAAATCGGTGCAGGAAACCCTGCAGTTTTGAGACATTCATATTTAGTTGTCATGCTAATTGCTGAGGTTTCAAAAGTTGTAGCCTGACCGTCCAAATTTGGATTTAAATATTTTTCTCGAAGGATGAACAAGTGAACGGATGAATGTTTTTGCAATTATACATGTTCTATTGACATTCCTTTGTATGAAGACAACTCATTTAATATTGACAATTTTGTACTAGTTATTTTTTTTTTGGGCCGCTTTTAGCTGTATAAGTTGTAAATTGTTAGCATTATTTTGTATGATGTCTAACTCTTGCTTTTCAGAAGCTTATGCTTTGAAGGTGTTGGGGATGCTTTTCAATCTTCACATGGTTGTAAAAAGGTGCGTGTGACGAGTTAAAAGTGTGTTTTTAGAGGATGAATTTACTTAATGTCATTCGGTGTCCATATTTTAACTTTTACACAATATACTTAAAAGGACTTTAGTAGGACCTACCTCTGGTGCAAACCCATGGTAGTTCATTTAAAATAGCTATTAACATATGCACCTGCTGTCTCTGAATGTTGTTAAGCCTGTTGAATTTTTGAAAAAATAATTATAAACATACTAACTTTAGTTAAAATTTTGAAACTAAATAAATAAACAAAATAGGAGGTCATCTGTGTGAACAAAGAAATGTGAAGTTTTTTTCACAAGAACTCTTAAGAGAAAAAGTGTGAATAAATTTTTAAACTTTTTTTAAGTTAAACTTAATGTATATATAAATTAAAATAAAAATTTGAATTAGGTTGTGTGTACTTATTGATTTTAACTTATGAAAAAATTACTTTCCATTTTTTCTTTCGTTAAACGCTAAGTTCAAGTTCGTGCACACATGTGTAGGAACAAGGCTTAAATAACTTTGTGTTTTATTCATTGTTAAATTCGTGCACACATCTGTAACATCTGTAAGAACTGTAAGAACAACACATATGTAAGAACAAGGCTTAAATAACTTGTGCTTTATTCATTCTTTGTTCTGGATGGTAAACAAAATAAAGGGATGGAGAAGATGAAAGGCATCCCTTTTATTAGGTTTTAACAAAAAAAAAAGAAAAAATTTGGATGACAAATAGTTATGGACTTCGCTATTATTTTATCTATTTCTTTTCAAAAGAAAGAAAAACTATTATTTTGAGTATCCCAATATCATTTTTTTTTTAGTTGTGTTATTATTTTCCAGTATGGAATAAATCATATACAAAAATCAATTTTCATACATACTAGATGTGTTACAGGATCTTTTAGAATTTCTAGCTATACTAATGATGGTAATTAGTGATGAATAATCCATGCTAATTATATTATCACAAACAGTATCATCTTTTCTCCTACTTAATTTTTTAACAATTAAAAATTAATATTTTCTTAAAATACTTAGAGACATCTATTTCACTGTTCTCTCATAAATTAATTCTTTGAAATGCAGTATGCAGTAATCATTTCGCTTTATTTTTCTACTGTAGCAATCCTTTAATACGAGTACAAATGACTCATTACAGTAATTATATCATTGAGTGAATATACAACAAAACATGCATGTTGGAGAGGAAGTTTATTGTCATTATTAGAACATCTAACTATGAGGTTGAGGAGGATGTCATTAGGGTTAAAAATAGTAAATATAAAACTATACAACCTTCTCCATACTTTTTTTAAATTTAATTTTTATTTGTGCTTTTAGTCTAGAATAATTATTACTTAAATTTTATAAAAATGAAAAAATATGACTTTATTTTAAATTAAGATAGAATTGGGATGAAAATTACATGCATGGACATGTCATTACGATATCAACAAACGCAGAAAAACCAGGAGAAATGGAGAAAGGAGTCATTAAATCTAGTGAGTAATATTCTTATGTCTTTTCTGTAACCATCCTCTATCATCTTGTTTCTATAATGTATTTTCCAGATTGAATGATAGTACTCTTGCTTATAGGTGGATACCTCATAAGGATAAAGGCTGATCGCTCTATCGTTTGTTAAAATAATTGTTTAAAATTTTTTAAGTTGTTCCGTAAGTGTTATTATCATTTTTTTCTTGATTATCAATATACAAGTTTATATCATTTTTGGTGTTTTCATTGACTTTAACGACGACAGATGATCCAATCTGTCATTGACAAGCTCACTAAGAAATCTGATGGGTATAATGAACAATTGGTAGCAATTACATAGTCTCGTCACAAGTTCAGTTGGCTCAGAAAATGGAGCCCGTACCCAGACACAATACATTGCCAATTCACTGCTCTGAGACAGTTGTGAGTCAGTTTTTGTACTTCTCTGGTAGTGAAGACATACTTCAATGTATATATAGAGCAGATCAATTTTTCTTTTGCATTTACGAGATTCTAGAAAACCAGAAGATGGATCTTGCAGCAGTCAACTTAAAAGGCGGATAATTAGCATGGTTTCAAATTTGGGAGAAATTAAACCAGGCAAATCATTGACTTATTCTATCAACAACTCTGCAAATACATTTTGGTCTATCTCAATTTGAGAACCCACTCGAAGAATTATTAAAACTGAACTAGTCAAATTCGATTGTTAAGGATTTTTATGCTTTTAATGATTTGGCTGCTCGAATGTATAACATGGATGATGCATTACTGTGAAATTGTTTTATTAATGGATTGCATCCAGAGTTAAAAAGAGAAGCAAAATTGAGATGTTCATTTTTCCTAATGCAAACAGTCTCGTTAGCTAGATTATTTGAAGAAAAATTTCACCTCGTATGCACACTACATTTGCATCTCCAAGTGTGACTGCATAGAAACTTCAATTTCAACCCATTTCCAAACCTGTAGAGGTTCAATCTCGCAGGGAGCACAATATGGGATTCACTTGTGATGAGAAATATAATCTAAGCATTATTTTCTTGTTCAATCCGTGGAGGAAGTGATTCCTGAATCATCATATTGCTAGTCTTGATATAGCTACTGTTGACATCACCGAGGACAACTAGTTGACAAAACCATTCCAATTGCCTTGCAATGCTTTCACACACATACTAACTAAAAGATCTATTCATTTTTCTGGAACAGTTAAAGACAAAGTATTAGAATTTTAATGAATGGAGGAAGTTCGGATAATTTCATCCATCTTGCTCTGGTGAAACGGTTAGTTGTACCTTTGTACTAGGTACCTAAATTCAAGGTTCAGGTAGGCAGTGGAGAATTACTGTAATGTGAAGGAGAGGTTCGTAACATGCTTGTAAAAATTCAATATCATACTCTATCAATGAATGCTTTTGTGTTGTCTATAGCCAGTTAGGAACTAGTCCCGGGCTATATATGATTAGAAACATTGGATACCCACTTGATCAATTACAAGGAAAAGTTTATTATTTTTTGCATGAAGACCAATTAGTTACCCTACAGGGAGAAAGAAATCCAATGATAGAACAAGCTCAATTCCACCAATTTAAGCGAGTGCAAACTACTAATGCCATATTAGCATTGTATATTTTACAAATTCAACAACAATATGAAACTTCTTTGTTTCAAATGGATCTGGAGGCACAAGTGGAGCCCTGAATTGTTTCTTTTACTTCAAAATTACCAAGATGTGTTTCAAACACCACAAGGATTACCACCATAGAGAGTGCAGGACCATGTCATTCATTTACTATCAACTACAGCCTGAATCAAAGTAAGATTGTATAGGTATCCATACAGTAAAAAATCAGAGATAGAAAAGTTGGTAGCTTATATGATGGCTGAAGGAGTTATACAACTTAGTACAAGTCCATTCTCTTCACCGGTGTTATTGGTTAAAAAAAACCATTGGTACGCACTCTTACCTTGGGCGACTTATTGTTATATAATACTTCTTTCCATTCTGTTATTAGTATGTCTCCATATAAAGCTTATTTGGTAGAGATCTGCATCCTTTAATTCGTTATGAAGCTTAAGTAGGTGATACATCTTCTATACAAGAACAACTTCAAACCAGGCATGCATTGTTGGATTTTTGAAAACCAATAGTAAGAAGGCAAAACTTTGGATGAAAATTTAAGCAAACCATAATAGAAGAGATGTAGAATACAAGGTGGGAGATTTCGTTTATGTCAAATTGCAACCATATAGACAACATTCTCTCTTTATAACTAATAAAAAAAACCTAGAAATTGTCTGTGTTATTTTGAACCATTTCCTATTGTGACACACATTGGTCTAATTAATTACAAATTACAGATTCTCCCATCAGCCCAAATTCATCCTAAATTCATCCTGTGTTTCACGTGTCGGTGCTTAAGAGATGTGAAAGACATCCACAACTTGCATGTGTTCTGGAGCCATTGTCACTAAACGAGAAGGGTTGTCCTTTACAACTTCAGGTAATTCTCAACAATCCAATGATCAAGAAGAATAACAAATGACAAGAGGAAGTGCTAATCAAATGGCACAGGCTAAATGTAGAAGAAGCTACATGGGAGTTTTATATAGACATACAACACCAGTATCCCCACTTCAACCTTAAAGACAAGGTTTTGTTCAATGAAAGGGACAATGATACCACCATATGTAACGAATTACACGTGACAGAGAAAAACGGTGGTTAAAGAGTAGGAGAAACGAAAACATATGCCTTCTCCGTAACCATTCCCTATCATTTCCTCTCTATTATGTATTTTCCTAATTGAACAATAATACTCATACTTACAAATTAATAGCTCCTATTATATATATATATATATATAAGAGTTTGCCCCTTATTGTTAAAGTTTGTGATAACTAATATCTTTAACACCACTTATTGTTTGAGATTACTAGTATCTTTAACACCGTTTAAAATAATTATTTAAATTTCTTAAATTAATTTTATTGTCATCTCCTTTTGATTATCAATATACAGAATTATAGGACATTATGACATTTAATCAACTTTGAAACTATTTAAATAATAGAAAGGACTAATAAGATGGATGTATTTTAACATCAGGAACTATTTATTGGTTTTTAATACATAAAACGATTAAATAGAAAATATATTAACATTTTAAAGACTAAATTAATAGTTTGCTATTTTTATTTTATATTATCAACCTCTACTCAGTTTATTTACACCTTCAAATTTTATGTTGTATAAAAGTTGGCGCAGAATATAATTCTCTTAACATGATTATAAGTTTAATAATTGTTTGTGTCTCTGATTTTATCTTTTAATTTTAATTTTTGTCATTTGTCTTTATATTTTTTTTTTTGTAAAACTAAACCTAATATTCATCAAATA
>Ga0123340_1007134_pt1 | contig 10665 bp, 4 predicted proteins | sample SirMexnodulemix_FD_89961 | JGI IMG/M metagenome (GOLD analysis project Ga0123340, IMG submission 89961) | Root nodule microbial communities of legume samples collected from Mexico - Siratro Mexico nodule mix | ecosystem: Host-associated > Plants > Roots > Nodule | place: Mexico: Nepantla...
AAAATCTAGGGATCTAGAAAAAGTTATCAGAACAAAACCAAATTTTAGTATAATCTTAATTAAGTTGAGAGAAATACTTTTCTCAACTGTCTCTACTAAGATTGATGACAAAAAAACTAAGGAAAACCAGAGATTAAGGGATCTATAGAGCAAATACGAACTTACTCTGTTTGAGATTCTGATCGGTTAGAAATGATCCTTAACTCCTTAGCTACTGCAGGTATATCTAGATTTTAAAACAGATGATGTATGGATGGAGAAAAACTAAAAAGAATGGAGATAGATTTTTGAAAAAACGAGAGAGAGGCAAAGGAAAGAGAGTCTGGAGGTGCAGGACGTCACACTTATAGATAGGAAATGCACACTTATAGATAGAAAATGCATGGTCCATGAAAGAGATTGAGAATGGTGAGAGAACCAAGTATTTTTCTTTTTGTAAGCATTAATGTTTAGGTAAATTAACACGAAACGCTACCTGATTTTCTAAATAATTTTTAAGTAATTTTTTTATTATAATTTATACAGATATGTCCCTTACCAAACGTAGAGATTAATAAAATTTTACTTTTTCGATAAAGTTTTCTTCATTTATATAACTAGAACTCAAATATCTGTCAACATTTTTAACAAATTTAGTAATATATCAATTAGTTTAGGAATTTCATATATTTATGGTATACAAGTGGGATGACTTTTATCTTTTAAGATCAAACTCAAATTAATTATAAGCTTGTTTTATAGTTTTGTTAAGATCAAACTCAAATTAATTATAAAATAGGTAAACAATTTATCTGGGTTTTGAATTTTTTTTTTTATAAATTATGATTCATTGTTATGTTGTGGACTGTGTAGACTTGAGAGCTGTGAAGTCTTTTTCTGATTTAATTGATGGCAATGAAGTCCACTTCAGTTGCCATTTGTGGCATTGGATTTGTAGCTAAAGGTGCCTTGATATTATGGCAAAGCTACCAAAAGTGTTCTGTGAATAATCTTGTTCCACCCTTAACATACTTAATAAAATAATAATGTTTTTACTTTTCAGTTCATTTATTTTAAATTATTTTATATTTTAAAATACTTTTTATATATAATTTCTATTGGTTTGGGTGAGTGTTTAATAGAAAATGAGATATTTGTGCATCATCATCCTATCCTATAACATTTCTGTTTAGTGGGAAAAATTGAAAATTTTGTTTATTGGAGGAAAACTTGAAAATTCAATTTTAAAGGGTTGTATTTAGTTTCATACCATGTAAGTTTTGTATGACGTTAGTATTTCATTATCGGGTTTGGATATGGTTACTTGGTTAGTTTATTCAATGTAAAAAATGATTGTTGCGAAAAAGTTATAATCCCTTTTAATAATTTTTATTGGCCTAATGATTGTCTATAATGTATATAATAAAGATGTCATTTTTATATAAGAACGAGAGTATCAAGTTTTAATTCTAATTAAATATTATATAATCGTATGAATATATGTAAAAGGAACATTTTTTTTATATTATTTTAATATTTTAATCATAATTAACGTAAATTCGAAACTTAAACAAATTAGTTTAATTTTTTATAAATATTAAGTAAACTCGCTTATATGTTATATATAAATTTTGAATAAGTTTCCAATTGAGTTGTTCAAAACATATATAAGTTAAATATTTTTTTTTTATAATTTAACTTTAATCATGTTCTAACTTTCATTTGTTAGAAAAGTGATTATATAAAAGGAGGTTTGTCCTGAAAGTTTTTAATGGTGGTAGAATGATATGTGAAAAAAATGTAAAACACTGAAAATGATGTTAATGTATATATATTATATTATTACCGTTTCAAAACAATTGAAGAAATAAAACAGATAAAGAAAAATGTAAAGAGAAAAAAATTTAGAGAGAAAAGAATAATTCAATCCATTTACATCCTCTCTTTTCTTAAAAAGAAAAGATGTATATTAAGAGTTATTCATGACAAAATCTCTAAATCATAAATTGGTTATTTTGATTTGCTTTCTGCTATTTGTTTAATGTCATTAACATATTTCATTTTTATTTTTTTTATGAATTCCACTTCCTTCTACTTTTTCATTAGTGACAATTTATTTCTCATTAAGAGTAATTTTGTCTTCAAGGTTAAAATATGGATATTTTTGCTAACGCTATTGCGTGATCATCTCAAGTGACATGCATGTTGTCCATCACTTCTCATTAAATCAAATGTTGATGAATACACTACTAGAGAAATGATATTTTACAACAGAATATAACGTTGGTTAAAAAGGAACCATTATAAAAATGCTACTAGTGATATGACACGTGTCTCATAGAATCGTTTGAGATTGTAACACAATTGTAGGTTGGATTACAGGCTAAGATACAATTTGAGTAATGGACAATGGTATGTATGGTTGAGAATGATCTCCCTTGAATGATTTTTATTAAGAGATGGAAAATTGTGTGAATTTTGGTCAATGCAAGAAACATAAACTTATAAGTCATCTAACCAATGCAATCAATGATTCAAAAAGGACCAAAATATCTTATGGTTAGTTCTTTTATTCTTCCACAAATCTACAAAATGGTGTTTACATAGTTAAAATTTCACTAAAACTTGATTACCCATCTTGAATTCCAAATGAGACCTTTTTATATCAACATTTTTCTTCATATGAACCTAAGATATTAGTATTTAATTTCATAAGAGCTTCATTCCTATCTATTAACAAGTCTTGGATATCACCAAAATCTATCGAATTAGGAACATATAGAGCAATATAAGGAGGATCATGACCATACATCACTTTAAAAGGTGTCATTCCATTATTAGTATGAAAGGATATATTATACCAATATTAAGTTCAAGGGAGAAGTTTAACACAATCCCTAGGAGAATAAGTGAAGCACCTTAGATACATTTCCAAATATCTATTTAAGACTTTAGATTGAGCATCAATTTGACGATGATAATCGGTACTCGTGTTGAGTTTTATGCCTCTAAGCTTGAACAAATGTTGCCAAAATTTGCTTGAGAACACCTTGTTCCTATCTAACATAGTTGTTTTATGAATTTTATGCAACTTCATGGAAATTTTGGTGACACATTTATTCTCATAATAAGCTTTTTAAAGAAGAAGAGCATATATCAATTACCACTAAGATTATTGTACACTCTTGTGAGAGAGGTGGTCAAGTTATAAAGTCAATTGCTAACTCTTTCCAAATTTGCTTAGGGATAGGTAGAGGTTGTAATAGACTAGCTGAAGGAGTAGTCATAAACTTAACTTGTTGACACACCAAACAATTTTGCATAAAGGCTCTAACATTTGCATGCATACCTTGCCAATAAAATTGAGCAACAATTCTAGTTAGAATCCTTGCAACACCTGTATGCCCTTCTAAAATTCTTGTCAAATCTGCTCAATTATAGGATGCTTTGAAGGAATAACCAACCTTCTTTTCTGATGTAGTAGTTGATAAGGATCTATTTAATTAATATCATATTGTTGATTACTATTGCATAATTCAAGAATATGTTTCAACTTCGGATCTCTAAGAATAACATATCTCAACATAGTTAACATATTGTTGATTACTAAAAAGGATATGTTTCTCTAGTTCATCAATTACACTCTTACAAGTTTTTGTTTTCCTCCACTATTTGTTTGTAGAGACCTTTTTAAAGTTGTTTTCAAACTAGTACACAATCCCCTAACCCATTTCTAGAACTAACCCGTTATTTTAAGGAAGTGTCACTAAATTTGAATTAATGCTTTGTTTATTAGTAAACACCTTGTGATAATACTATGTTTTTTTGGAAAGTCATACAATTTGACAAACATATGCATGAAATCTTTAGTTGTGGAGGAATTAGTAGAATTTGGCTTTTAAAGTAGCAAAATGGGAACACTTAGATAAATTATTAATAGTCACCATTATGCTAGAATAAGAATGAAATTCATAACCTATAAAGGATTAAAAGTGGTTGTAGTAAACCTATGGTGGCATAGTCTAATTTTGACCATTTATGATTGGAAAGAATTTGTGTAGGGCATCATTTGAAATTAAGAAACCACCTTTGTGTTAATATGGACAACCATAGTAACTAAACATTGTTCATTAGGTATTTCATAATATTAAAAATTTTCTCTATTTGTAAAGTCCACTATAACACATATAAGCCATAAAATTTGGGAAATCAAGTCCAATATTACAAAGATGATATTGACCATGTTATAGAATAAGTTAAATTAATTAGACCCAAGACAATCAAGTCTCAATAGTCCATAAGCATTAGATGACTTTTAATAATAATAAATACTGTTAAGTTTTAATTACTAATGTTTTGATAAAATATATTCAAGATCTAAGTTTTAAGCAATGATTTATGTGAGCATAAAAAAAAAAAAAGATAATCAAGTATTATAATATCGTATAAACACTCAAGAATATAAGACCATCTAGAACCCAAGATCATAACACCCTCTAAAACTCAAGAGCATAAGACTGTCTAGAACTTAATACATATTTGACATCTTAGAAAAATATCATACAAGAAACCAGTCCAATATGCTTATAAGAAAACACCTACATGTCAACAAACACTTATTAGACTTTTATTGAAGACATAAGTTGACTATGCACAAATTGAGGATGATTATGACAAATGTTCATGTTTTACAAGCAATGGTTACAAACTTTTACGTTGAAAGTAGGTAGTTTTGTATGAATAATCACAATATAAAGAGGAAACAACCAAAGTTATAGATTCAGTGAAAATATTGTTTTGTTAATGCCATGTGCCACCTAATGTTGAAAAGCTTTGGTAAGAAGAAAACAATATACAACCACCTAACAATAAAATTCACAAATATGTTTATATATAAATAAATCTAGTAATAAACATATGATGATTATTTCATGCAAAGAATGTTCATGCAATACATTTGAGATCAAACAATACCATTAGACTATCTACCTAGACCCTTTAATCTTAGAAATAACCTTTTTTTGAAAAAAAAAATTCTTCACTAAAAGTTTTTTTCAATTGAGGGGTGCATATTTCTAAATCCTTTCGCCTGAGAGTTTATCAAGCATTTATTCAAACTTCTTTATTTGTAGTCAAGAGTGACAATAATAAAATATGACAATAATAAAGTACTTGTGAAAGCCAAGAATAACTTAACCTAAAAATAATTCTCAAGCTCCTAATCTTAGGATGAGATTAAATTATTTATGAGAGATTTAATATACCGTTTAAGTTAGAAGTTATAGTAAAAATATTTATTGTAAGTAGTTGATTATAATGAAATTCTTAAAAAGTCGTTTGAAGGAATTGAACATAACTTTAATGGACCAATACAAACAAGTCATTATCTTCATTCTTATTATACAAGTAAAAGATCTATCTCTAATCTAACTTTTTTTGTAAATTTATTTTATAAAAATGTTTTCATTAACTTAATGATATTCCTTCATACCGTTTAGTACAAACTATTTGTTTTCCAAAACTTTTACACAAAAATTTTAAACTATTATTTTATAAAGACAATTATATTGAGCTTTAAGGAACCAATTATGTTTCCAAGTAATCTATAAGATGCACATCCTTTTATGAGCAAGTGTGCCTTACTCCAACTTCGTGAGAATATGTGACAAAAACAAATATTCAAATAAGTGTTGTTTGTTATGGTCATAGTAATTCAAAGAAATAAATTAGTGAAAATTAGTTACTTTTTTATTGACAAATAAGAATTGTAATCCAAAATTATAGTACAATCCCTCTACTTGAAAGCACTAAAAGGATTTCAAAATGATAGAAGAAAAGGATGTAGAGAAAATAAGATATTCAAGAAGGAAGAAGGAAGAAGTAATCCACCACATAATCCATACTATCTTATGCAATGATTTTGTATCCCATATATCGCAAAGTCATTGTTGAGTTTGTTAACCTTTCTCACTCTTATACTTTTTCTCATTCCACTATTTGTTGTACCTTTTGTTACTTGTCCTTTTATGTAACCAATTTCGTTAAATCTTTAATGCTGTCATTTTTCTCATTTGCAACTTTTACACACAAATGTAAGTTATTATATGCTTGCACCAAATGTAATTTTGTATAATTTTTAATTATTGATCTATCGATACAGAATCCAACAACAACAACAAAGATCATAATCTTCATAATGATCTAACAACAACTATCTTAGGAAGACTCCTAATTAGAGTATATATGTAGGAATGTTTCATTGAGCCACATAAAATCTTTTTGTTATGTTAGCTTCAATTTGGCTACATTTTTCCTTGCTATGAATAATGCGAAGAGAGATGAGATATAACTAAACTATAATACTCTTATGCTTTATTTTCCATAACCTTTCTGGTCTATAGGAGTTTGGTTTATTATTAGTGTATCATATACTTCAATATGCAACCTTTAGCTTATCATCAAGAAGTGTATTATTCACTCATTTAACTATTGAAATGGTTTTATGTTGAACTATTTCATTACTAATATATAAAGATTCCATAGATTTTAATTTTCGACAATCTTATTTGAATTAAATTCATTTTGGATTTGAGTTTCCTCTATTTTTTTTTGTTGGGTGTTTTTAAGTATTTGTATAACACTAAATAATTCTCAATGTTAATCTTTGACTTATTATTGTATGCTTGAGATTTATTACTACTCTTATGTAAAAGAATTTTGTTGCTAGATATATTTCACATTTATACAACAATGTTAATTGATATGAGACATCAAAAGTAAGAAGTGTGATGAAATTGAAATTGATTTTTACTTTGAATGAAACTTGATTTCTTTTATAAAAAATTTGAATTTTATCATTGGATCACTAATTATTACATATATTTTACAAAATTCATCTTGTAGTGTAAGCAAGAAAATTTGTGCCTTAGGTTAATTAATCCTAATCATAAATAATTTTTTTAAGATAATAATTAGGGAAGTGGTAATGGAAAAAGGATTCGATGCATGATAATGTTACATATATATTTTTTAAAATCATTTTTAACTATTGAATAATTACTTTTAAGTTACATACAAGGTCAAAAATTTAAAATTAATTGATAAGCTTTCTTTCCAGACTGCTATTGATATTTTGTATGTTCATCACAGAAGAATGATCATAGGCACAAAATAATGTTTATAGGAGAATTGGGATGGAATAATCTTGGGTAATGAATGCTCCTAAATGTGTTTTTTTCAACTAACATTTTGAATATTTATCTTAACTACTGACTTAAAGGAACACATTCAAGTTCAATCTCCAACACACCTCTCTCAACATGTTGTAGCCTCAATGAGACCTGTTGTTTGACTCTTCCATCTTCAAGGGAGATGATACCATCTTTAGTAAGAGTGTTGTCACCACTTGCTACCCATTTTCCAATCTGCATGATGTCATTGACTGAAGATTTTTCATGTGCCATTGCAGCCTGAACTAGAGGTTGAATGTCTATTTCAGCCTCACCCATAAAATCATCAGTTGAAAAAGTATCTTTGTCATACACAATCTGCATATATGTATCATGATAAGCAAATTTAGCAAGAGTAAGTCATGATCAAGAAAATTAGGTCTTCCATGTAACAAAATGACACCTTACCTATTTGCCAACATTATGAAAAGATTAACAATATTAAATTTGATGAATATAAAAGTTAAATGCTCTCCATCTAACCCCATGTAATAATTTTGTTAATTTTTTTGAAATAGAACATGCCTACAAAATTTTCAAACAATTATAAAACTATTTTCTATTTCATGACAACATTATATTTTAATAATTAATAAATAATATAAGTAAATATCTACTATTCCATTACATGTGTACGAAATTTCAAGTTATCAATATAGACATTAGAATAATATATCATTTTTTATTATGTAGTATCCTATGTTGTTTCTGATTTTGTTAAGTGTATAAAGGTTGATGTACTCTTAAGGTGTGTCTCTTAATTTCATTTATTTTTGACTGTTAAAAAAAATATATCATTTTTCATATTTGGTCAATATAAAATTTAACCTAAGATTATCAAAAATTCAATTTTCTAACTTTTATACTTAATCATTTACTATTCTCTCTATATTCCCCACGTCTAGGATAAATTTAATAAATGGGTACCTTTTACTCGTAGTTTTGCATTACCCCAAACCATAGGTAACTTAAATTCATGTTAGAGAATGCATACCAAACTCTTACATTAATTTTGTAACCACTGACAAATTATCTTAAAATTCAATGTCTTTCTTGACATTAAAAAAATACCCACCATCTCTTTTAGATTTATTTTCATTTTAACAAGATAACCGTTTAAACCTAACCCTTAGATTTCAGTTTTTATGAAAGAAAAAAAGTTGAATGGGTATTAAGTGTGATTTCTATGTAATAATCTGTTGCTAAAATAACTATTAGTCTATCAATCTAGTTACCAAAAGATACATTTGATTATTTTTCTTGGAATTTATTACTCACATGGAAATGATATTCAACTTACGATTTTAAGAGGAGGAACGGAATCAGGAATTGACAACATTAAGCTTTCATTCCAAATTGGGTTTAAATTGTTCTTTATGACACGTGTCCTCACTGACTGCAATGTAAGAGTAAATGTTAAGTTTTGTTTGCATATACATGAATGGTGTGAAGTAGTTTATAGATGAAGAATCTCACTTGGTGACCAAGAGATAAGGTCACATAAGGATCACTACTCATCACATCACGAACAGCAAGATTAGTGCCCTTAACCACATTCACCTTTATCAACCCAACAAATTCAACCATACCTGCCTATATAACAAGGACAAACAGGCTTCAGTGTTACAATAAAATACAAAATAGTACAATCAAAATTACATATTAATTAGAAAATAGATCACAAGCTTGTTAGGAAACTAAATCTTGTTTAGGCCATAGATCACAAGTTTGTTAGGAAACTAAATCTTGTTTAGGCCATTTTTTTTTTTTGTCATATCACTTGCTAACATAAACAAAATTCTTTATAGAGCACATATTACTACATAATATTTTTTTTATTACACAGTTTATTTAGCATGTGTTTGATATAGGTAATTAACAGTAATCAAATGAAACATTACCAATGAGTTTGAGCTCTTTGAATCTTTTCTTCCCTGACTATTTCGAAACGCTCTGCCAAAACGGTGTCTAGTTGGTGGTTTATCATCACAGTGTTTTTTTTCTCGCATGGAATGATTTCTTGAGGAACCAATTTGAGAATCTGATGATGAAGGGGGTATGAAGGGACAAGACATGTTCTCCTCAGTGTCCGAAAACTGCAGATACTCATATTTTCTCCTGCATAATAAAATTGCATTTTTTAATCATAATAATAATTATGAATTTTGCATGCATGCACAGTATGTTCTTGTCCAATTACCTAATGAATTCTGAACGCTCTTCAATAGAAGAATTTGGTTTTGGTTTCTTTATGTTACTTGGAACGTTAGCTTCATACTTCTTGTTGACTACTGTATTTCCACCCAATTTCACCAATGCATCAACTTGTTCATCGGTCCATTCATCTAGCTTTAGGGACAGAACCTGTGGTTATGTCAAATCATTCTTAGAATTTTATCGTTATATAATATTTTATGAGAAAAAGTAGATATCAAATAGAAGTAATTAATGAATAGTAATATCAAAGTAAAATTTTTCTACAAGTAAATAAATACATGCAAGCACATGGGGATGGGTCAAGACAAGGGAGGAGCCATAAAAGACTCTCCAACCAAACTGTGAACAAGACTTCAAACATGTTTACATTGCCTAACTAGTGTGTCCAATTAACTTAATTACAAAATTGTCAAGAATTTTTTAGTATTCGTATCAAAAATTGTTTTAATTTAAGCTAACAAATTTTCTTTAGGTTAAATTATAAATGAGTTGACTCCCTTAGTTCACTAAATCATCCTAAACTATTTATACATTTTAGAATTACTTATTAAGATAGTTAATGGATTTTCTATTTATAAAGTAGGTCAAAATAAGTCAAGTCCAACAAGTGAGATTAACTATTTTACAACTATAAGAACTCATAATAACTTATTTTAAAAAAATAAATCTGCATAAATTACCTTGGATATATGGACACCTAGGCTTCTATGTACTCCAGAGCATTTGATGCAAATAAATACTCCAAGGCTTAAAGACCTGTCGTTCAACCAATGGTGTGAATAGAAATAAATGCAGATAGTATGAGTTTTTGGTTTTACACAACTAACTTTTCAATAATTTTTTTTTATCATATTTTATGTGCTTAAATGTTCTTCTTTCATTCTTCTAGTAATATAGAAACATAAAATGAAAAAGATCGTGCTAGAATAATATTTAAGGATTGATACACATTAGAAATTAGATAAGAAAATAGCTTTCTTAGATAGAAAAAAAAAATGTCAAAACTTGTCAAGAATTCAAATTCATATATAAAATAAAATGTAAAACTTAAAGTTCAAACAGGAGTTAAAATAAGGAATGTCATAATGAGTTAGGAATGCATAACTCGTCACTGGATTTGAATTTGAGTTGGGTTCGGTTAGAAAAACTATATAATCTTTTAAAATAAATGTCAAACTGTATGTAACTCCCTAAATCAATATAAGTTGAGTTAGAAGTGAGTTCACTCATAATTGACTAA
>Ga0123340_1007135_pt1 | contig 10663 bp, 4 predicted proteins | sample SirMexnodulemix_FD_89961 | JGI IMG/M metagenome (GOLD analysis project Ga0123340, IMG submission 89961) | Root nodule microbial communities of legume samples collected from Mexico - Siratro Mexico nodule mix | ecosystem: Host-associated > Plants > Roots > Nodule | place: Mexico: Nepantla...
ATATATATATATATATATTTTATGTTTTAAGCTTCAACTTGGCCGACACATGCCTAAATTAAATGAGACTATCTTTCCCTATTTCATTTCTCTTTCTCTTTTATGCTATCTATAACCTCGCTCGTTTGTTGTGGTAGCTCTCTCTTATTTACTTGACTTTCATAAATAACTTCTTTTGTTCTCATCTTCAGTTTGCTCTATTTGTCTTTGAAATCACTTTGTGTGCGTTAGCTGTGTACATGTGCATGTGTGCGCGAGTGTGTGTGTGCGCGTGTGTAGGTGTGTATGTGTGCGTGTTTGTATGTGTCTCTATGTCTCTGTGTGTCTGTGTGTGTTATGTGTCTGTCTGTTTGTGTGTCTGCTATATTTAACTATTGATATAATGATTTGTTTTGTCTAATAAAGCAAAAGTAAATGAGAACCATTTTGATAAGTTTAAATGAATTATTTTGAATTGAATCAATGATTCTACTATATACAAATGATGTGAAAAGTTTTACATAACAGTTTCATCTGATACATTAAGATAGAGGTTGAACTCTTAACGTGTTTCTTCTTATCTCCTCTAGTTCTGACTGCAACCCCACTGACTCTAGGATATGGTCAGTTTGGTTAGGCTGAGCCATTCTTTTAGAGTTCGTCTAACCCTCTAGTTTACTAGATCCTTTTGAAGGCTAGGTTGGGATACCATTCATTCACATGTGTCCTACCAGATTCTCTAGAAGATTAGGCTAAGTCACCATCCATTAAAGGATTAGCAAGTCTCCCCTCATTTATTTAGATGCAATTCTTGGATCAAGATAAAAAAAAAACACAGAAAAATGATATAAATATATATATATATATATACACACACATGAAAAAAAATATTGCATCAATATTTAATAAAATTAGATAAAGAAAAATCTTCATTGAAATCATAATATCATTAACCCAAATCATTTGTAATATTCATTCCCTACTTCATTTGAACAACTTTGGGAATAATACTTACGAATCAATATTCACCAAACATTTGGATGAAAGTTATGCTCATTATGACTATCATCTATATTTACAATATTATTATACTCTCTCAGTTATACTTTTTTCAAATAACTGCAGATAAACATTGAGAATGATATTGATAATAATAACTATGACAATCGGAAATGACTAGTTAGGGGATAAATGAGCATATGCGCATATCAAACTCAACATCAATACTTCAACTCATCTCAATCCCCAAGGAATCAAATCCTCCACTGACGGATATGCCAAAATGGTTCAACATGAATATGAGACATTTTTCTGTCATAAGGGAAATAATAACCATACGTAAAAGATTATCAATGATACTCTACAGTAAAGTTTTAGAGTCTCAAAATATATTTGATATGAAATCAAGTTTCAAAATATGAGCTATAAAACCAGTAATGAAATCTTTTGTGAAGAAACTCGAGTGAAATCAAAAAATAGATTTCATTGAATCCAGGAAAACATTAAATTTTATAGTTGTGAGGATTTAGGGGTACCTCACCGAAATACAAAACAAAATGCAATAAATATACATATCTCGTTTCCCTACCTTGCGAGCATGAAATAGAGTTTCCCTTATATGTGTTTTCTCACAAGTTTTTTTTGTAGAAAATAGGTTTAGGCTGAGTTCAAGAGGGGGGTGAATTGAACTATTAAAAACTTTTCAAAACTTTTCGCAAATACTGGAAAGTATGAAAGATTAAATGAATATTCTTTATCAATTCACTGATCAATTGAATTCAGAACTACACAACAAGAATCAATATGTCAAAGAACTAATTCAATCAATTACACATATTTATTAGAAACTGAAATAATATAATACAATTCATTGAAGTCACAGAATCTTGATATCCAGTTCAGTGCACATAAACAAACAGTTATTGTAGTTGATCAAAATACTATCAGAACAACAAGCAGAAGCAATTTACTTAGTTAAGATGAATAATAGAACAACACAGAAACAATCAGATAATGAACACTCCAAGAAATTGCAACTTATCTCAAGAAAGATTGTTATTCAAAATGTTCTTTTAACCAACAATGCTAATAGGAACCAGTTAATGGGTTAATACGATTAATAACACTATCAGTCAATTACCCAAATGAAACAACAAGTTCAGACAGACAAAGATTATCAGTTGAATTATCAAACAATAAGTGCGAAGAACAACTTGTTGATAGAGCAAAAATAGAAACTCAAATGCGTTCAAGAAGAGAGAAAGAAAGATCAAGAACATAACATTTTATCCTTGTTCACCCTTCCTCAAGGGCTTCGTCCAATCCTTTACAAACTAGTAATGATTTCCACTAAAAGATCACCAAGATCAGTTTTACAAAATATAATACTGCTCCTCGCAGTACACACTGCTCCCCGTAGAAACCACACCCTAGTGAACCCTACAGTAGGTGTTAAACCAATACAGAAACCTCTGCAAATAACCAGTTATAATTACAATCCTCTGTAACTTGTAACCTTCAGTTCTAGTACTGGAAATGTATCAAGAATACAAACAATATACAATAATTCCACTCAACAAATTATACAATGAATTAAGAACAGAGTGGAACACTTAGCTCTAATTTAATATCACAGTTTGCAGTAGATCAATTTAGCAGTAAAGATCCAAGATCAATTTTCTTGTTGAAAATCAATTGCTCAATCGATCACAAGGTTTGCGTGCATTTTTCTCTCAAGGATTTTTGCTCAATATGATTTTTGTACTTGTTGTTATATGAAAAACACGTGCATGACCCTTTATATAAAAAATTGTTATTTTTGACCGTTAAGACCTCAATCAATTGAGTCACCATTCAATCAATTGGCAACATCCTGTGACTTAACAGAAAATATATATGGTTCAGATTCTGAAAACAATTTACTGATTACCTGTCTAAATTTGATTAACAAAAATTGATTTGCTTTACTCTTAAAATATTTTGAAAAATATTATTAAGCAAATTTATCTTTAGATCTTACTTTTGAATAATCAATCAAGCAATTATATGATTTTAAATCAGAGACACAACTCACAACCACACACCCTGCTAGTCTAGGACCAATACTCTCACAAGCTCTTCAAGTCCTCAGGCACTTCATGTTGTAGCTAAGATCCATTGTAGACTTCACTCTTTTGTTGATTTCATCAAATCATATACAACACCTATTGGTGCTAAAATTTTTCTCATTCTCCTTTTATTATATTTTAATGTGATTTGTAGCTTAACTATCACTCCTATTTAGAGAAGTCGTGGGTAGTCATTACGTATTTGTAACTATATAGTTGTAATTCAACCAATCCTTCAATTTAGTTTTGGTTTAGAAATAAAGAGATAAATACTAAGATATTATGTATCCATGGTAAATAGTAGATAATGAGTTTCACATATTCAACCTTATCTATAGTATTAAATGTAGAAGAATATCTCTATTCCCTAAGAGATTGTCCTTATCTCAACAGTTAAATATGTCCTATCAAGGTAAAGATAATATCTTTCATAATAGAGGAAACTTACTCGTATCCATTCGTCTAATTTCCTATAGACAGTGGTGATTTCATTCGTACAATGCTCTGTCTTCACAAAAATTATTTGAGAGAAGGGATCAAATTCTTTATTTCTTTTGTTGGTGGAAGAAATACTTTTGTAATAAAAAAAAATTGTTTATATGATTTACAATTTATTTAAAATTTAAAATTTCACGCAATATTTTCAAGCTTTAATATAAATATTATCAAATTCATATATTAAATTTACCTTAAGTAGGACTCTATTTCTAAGAAAAATAAATAAAATATTGTCGTTGATATATTATCAATAAAAACATGTCAACATAATAAATAATAATCATATCTAGTTTGATTAAAAAATCATTTTAAAAATACATTTTTGGATTTTAAATGCATCCATAATCCAAAAATTATTTTAAAAATAGGTTTTGGGCTTAACTTTTAATGGAATAAGCAATTTCAAGAAACAACATGGTTTTTTTTTTTTTTTTATCAATCGAATAGTTCAATAATCATTTTAAGAATAGGATTTGTGCTTTAAGCGAATTCAATTGTTGAAAAATCATTTTAAAAATAGGTTTGGGGTTTTAAATGAATCCAATAATCCAAAAATTATTTTAAAAGCAAGTTTTGGGCTTAAATTTCAATTCATAAATCTTATAAACAATTTTAAGAGGATGGCTTTTCCTCCACCTTCACACCTTCTTATTGCACTTCTGTAAATTCTTGAATTTTCAAAACTAACCTAATGTGAAATGTTCAATACTATCCTCATGTAATTCTACACCTCCATATCTTCTTTTTACTCCACATATCCAGTCACAGACCACACCTTCGGTCGCTGACCTCCATAGCAGAAGTCATCGCCACGTGAAGAGCTATCATCATTGTCTAGTATTAATGTCATTGTCCAAAAGATTAAATTCAATCATAAATATCTTTCAATTTCTACAATCAAGTGATTTTTCCAATTATAGAATCTGAAATAAGAAAATAAATTCACTTCATTTACCTTTGACAAAAGGTTTCCTCCAACACCTCCCACCACTAACAATACTGACCACCATAACCAACTCCCACAACCATACAACCATAGCGGTTATCACCTCCACACCTTATAGAAAAATTGTAACACTACCTTCATTCTCACCCTTTTAAAACTTATACTTTATTCTTATTAAGGACAATGTAGTATTTTTAAAATGAGTACTTTGGAAATCCCAAAATCTATGGAGGTGGAGGAAGAAGTTATGGAAGTACAAGAAGAAACTCTTTGAAGAGTACAACATGCTTTTTTAATCATTCTAATAATCCTATAAGTTTTGGACAATAATTGAATCCAATAATCCAATTTTTTTAAAATAACTTTTGGACTTAAAATTTGAATCTAATAATCCAATAATTAGTTTTAAGAGAAGAACTTGATTTTTTAATCAATCCAATAATTATTTTTAGAATACTATTTGGGCTTGAAATGAATGCAATAATCTTCGGTACCATTTTAAAATTAGGTTTTCAACTTTAAATGAATCCAATAATCCAAAAATCAATTCATAAATAGGTTTTATGTCTTAAATGAATCCAATAATCCAATAGGCCAATAAAAAGAGTAAGATTGGCCTTTTAATGAATCCAATAATGATGGAAAAAAATAATTTTAAAAATTATATGTTTATCTTTAAATCTAATTTTGTTGACTAGTTTTATTTAATATTTAGTAATAAAATTGTAACGTTGCACATAATGTGAGATTGAAATAATTTTACTTATTTATTTTGTTATACAACTGTGTTGTCATAAAACAATGCAATTTGTTACTATATTATGTTATCCATTTAGTTAGACATAAACATAGTTAGAGGAGCAATGTGTTGTCCATTGGACTTAACAAACCTCATCTCCTAGTTAGTATTGAGGTTCCCTATTGTTTAACGACATAATTAAACAATATATTTCAATAATAATTGGACTTTTTTTTTTATTTATTTAGACAAAATCACAGTTAGAGGTCAAGTGTATTGAGATTCCCTTTTGTTTAACGACATAACCGGATAACAGAGTCCAATAATAACAAGACTTTGTTGTTCATTTAGTTAGACACAAGAACAATTAGAGGTTCAATACATTGGGTATTGGACTTGACAAACCTAATCTCCTAGGTGGTTTTCAGGTTCCCTTTTGTGAGAACCTTAAGTTTTGTATAATCAATGATGACATTCAAATTATAATAATTTGGCATAGGTAGTAGTTAATGCTTTCAAGTTCAAAAGTACTTTATGAATCGAAATGCATTTTCAAGATTGCAATGATATGAGAATGTGTACCTAAGTACATATGAACACAAAAGCAATTCTGTAAGTTCAAAGTGCATTTTAAGTATTTTTATGCAACTTCAAAGATTGTGTTGCTATGTTGACTAATAATTTCATGACGAACATGCAGAATAATGGATCGAGATTGGGTGTGTGATATTCTTGATTCTTCAATGAGATTAAAGCAACAGTTAGTCGATGGAGTTTATGAATTTGTTTCAAAGGTAATGGACCAAGCTTCATATATACAAGATGGAGGGATAAGGTGTCCCTCTTAAGATGTATTTGTCAAAAAATTCTTAAACCTTCTAGTGTGAGGGCTCATTTGCTACAATATGGGCTTTAAGCCAACTATAATGTATGGGTTTATCATGGAGAAGAGCGGCCAACAGATGACAACTTATGTTATGCATCCACTAGTTATGATAACATGGATTATGGTGGTTAGTTTGGATCAGTTATCGAAATGGTGTACGATGCATACATGCAGGTAGCTGACATAAGAATTTGTTACGAAAATTTCAACAATGAAGGTACGCATGAAGGAGAATCCCCTAACACATAGGCCAAAAGTTTTACGACATATTAGCATCTATGAAATGAACCCATTTATGATGGAGCAACCGAGTCACAATCACCATTAGGCTTTTGGTTGCTAGAACCAATTGGAAAATGACTGAAAATGTTTAGATAATTACATATAGTTGTTACTTAATGTTTCTCAAAGAGAAAATTACATACTGAAGAACTGCTATGAGGCAAAAAAAGTTGTGTTAACTCTCGACTTGAAGTCTGTGAAGATTGATTGTTGTCAGGATGGTTTCACGTATATTATAATAATAATATTCAATCAATTGAGTGCAAATTTTGTGGTCTTCTTAAGTATTTGGCTCCAAAGGTTCAAAACAAAAGATACAAAAAGTGATAGTGAAAAGAATGTTCTATTTTCCAATTATACCAAGATTATAAAGACTATATGCCTCAATGGAATCCATAAGGCAAATGAGAGAACATTATGAAAACAAAAGGGGTGATGGTTTATTGTGATATCCAAGTGATGGAAAGGCTAGAAATACTATGATAACTATATCTCAATTTTGCAATTGATCCACGTCATGTAAGATTTGGTTTATGTTTTGATGATTTCACTCCTTATGTCCAAGCTTCAACATTCCCATATTCTTGTTGGCCGATATTTCTTACTCCTTACAACCTACCCCCTAAAATGTGTATCACCAACTTGTACAAGTTTCTAACTTGTCTCATACCTAGTATGACAAAAACAACATAGAAAGTAGATGTGTACTTGCATTCACTTATTGATGACCTGCAACTACTATTGTATGAGGGTGTCTTCACTTATGACATCACCAAAGAAAACTGTCATTCGATCATGCTTGATGTGAACAATAAATGATTTTCCAACGTATGAGATGTTGTCTAGGTAGGGAACTAAATGCAAACTAGCTTGTCCTCATTGTATGGAGGACACAAAATCATTCACATAAAGGCATGGGGGTAAAAGTTCTTGGTTTAACTGTCATCGATGATTCTTGCCAAGAAATCATCCTTTCAGGAAGAGTCAAAGGAGATTTTTCAAAAACAAAGCTGAATTGGATAGGCCACCCTATTTCATGAATGGAAACCAATTTTGGGGTGTTTCTCCATGACTTTCCAAAAGTGACTGATGGTTTATTTGAAAACTTATCTGGGTATGGACAATTTCACAATTGGACAAAAAAATCTATATTTTCGGATCTCCCATATTAATGAATCTCACTACATTGTGTGTTTAGAGATACTTGGAGTTGGTTTAGTTACAAAATGGAAATTAAGCAAAGTCAAAGGCCAACTACACATTCTACTGAAAGATGGCAAATTAATTTATAAATGGACCATCGAGTTTAAGATGTCAAATGATCATGCCTCTAATATTGCAAGGTGTTCACATTGTGATAAAGGAAGTATGCATGACATGAAAAATCATGACTGCCACGTTTCATGGAGTGTTTACTCCCAATTTCTTTTTGGTCATTGCCAAAATTTGTGTGAAGTGCCCTTACTGAGATACTTAGAGTTGGTTCAGTTACAAAATGAAAAGTTAGCAAAGTCAAAGGCCAACTACACATTCTCACTGAAAGATGGCAAATTAAATTATAAATGGATCATCGAGTTTAAGATGTCAAATGATCATGCCTCTAATATTACAAGGTGTTCACATCTTGATAAAGGAAGTATGCATGACATGAAAAGTCATGACTGTCACGTTTTCATGGAGTGCTTACTCCCAATTACTTTTTGGTCATTGCCAAAATTTGTGTGGAGTGCCCTTACTGAATTAAGTCAATTTTTTTGAAGACCTATGTTCCAATACATTGAGGATGGATGATGTGGTTATAATGGAAGAAAATATATAGATCATCCTATGAAAGTTGGAAAGAATATTCCTGCCATCTTTTTTTGATTCAATGGAACACCTTGTCATTCATCTTCATGGAAGCAATCCCTGATGGTCCTACTCAATACTGATGGATGTAGCCTTTTGAAAGTTAACCACTCTCTTATTAATTTCAATGTTAGTCATTAAACAAAGTTTGATAATTTTGTGTCTGATGAAGGTTGATGAGAGATGCAAAGCGATCAATAGGTCATTTGGCACACATAGAATGATCAATATGCACATTTTACCTACATCAAGAGACAACATATTTCTGCTCTCATTATTTCAAAAGTGTTAGCTTATTGGATGATACAACTTTGAGAAATGACCCTTAACCAGATTCAAATGAGGAAGTCCAGTAAACATTGTCAGTTTTGAACAAATGAGGATGCCCAAGTGGTTCGAGCAAAGATTATTGACTGACTGATAAAGAATTTTATTTTGTCCTTGTTCATATCCTCATTAACTACAACGAGGTAAAACAATACTTGACTAAGTTTAATTATCCTTAATTTCAACTCAATTATGATAGGCTATGTACTTTTCAGACTGTTGTAATGTCTTGTTCAAGATTGTTTTTGCAACTTTACTCGATCAATGTCGAAGAGGCTTCAACATTTATACATAACAATTTTCCTGAATGGTTCAACTGTTATGTAACTGTAATTATGACCATGACTAGTTTTATTTTATTATTATCTAAAAATATAATCTTCCCCCATGACTATAACATTGGTTCATGATGAAAGGAATGGGATAATCGACCCAAAGGTGCTAGGTTGGAGACCTAATTCAAAGGTGACATTATGGAATATGTACTTTGTTAATGGCTATAAGTTTCATACAAATACATGGACTAATGGTAAAAGAAAACAACAATAGTGGCTTGTATGTAAAATTTGTCACAAACGAAGGATAAGACGAATTTTATGGCATAATTCATCACATTTATGAATTGGAGTATATTGTGCTGACTAAGAAGATACCTCTTTTTTATTATGAATGGTTTGATTTTACAATGAATGTTAGGATTAGATTTCATTCGTAGTATAATATTGTTGAAATCAAGTTCAATGGAAGTTATGTTCTCTATGATCCATTCATCATTCCACAAAAGGAAAAATAAGCTTATTTTGTCAGTTACCCAAACACATGTAGGAACCATTGCTGGTGGTGCATGGAAATCAAAACAAAATTCTGAGGGCATGTTTAAGTTGATAACATAGAGGATGAATTGCCATATCAAACTAATGAGACGTCTAATGTCTTACCAGTTTGAATAATTTAATAGTTAGAAGGTTTAGCTAACACCTCCATTGTTGAAGTACTTGATGATGATCTTATTGAATTAGTTATTGATGAGAGTGCTGAAGATACCAACCTTTCAGATAAAGATGATGAACAAAATGAAAACAACAACGAAGTGAAAAGAGTTTTAGGCTGAGTTCAAGAGGGGGTGAATTGAACTTTGAAATATTTTCGCAAACTAATAAAGAATTAAAAGAAAGAAAAAATTTCTTTAATTAAAATAATTTACGGTGGAATATGTAAATTGAATAGAACAAAATTAATCAATTGAAAAACTAAAATAATCAATTAAAATCATTTTTAGTACAGTTGAATACAAAAGCAATTAATTTAATCCAACAAGCAATTAATTGAATTATTCTTGTCAGAAGTTCACCTAGTCACAATAATCAATTGTAAGTGAAAAATAGTGAATTTGAAATCTTGAAATTATTGTTTGAAAATTTCAATTTGTTGAATTACAATGACAATCAATTGATGTTATAAAGTCAAGCAATCAACAATAGGATGCAATCACAATCGACTGAAATAGTCTTTGATTTTTATGAGAAAAAAATAATTAATTAGTTCAGTAAAATAATCAATTACAATTTTTCAAAAAATCAGCAACAATGAGAAACAATTGAGTTACTTCTAGTCTCTTTGCCAACTAGCAAAGAAATTGCAGTAAAGAACTCACACAATCTTGCACCTTGCAAGAATACACGAACATAATGCAGAACCCTATTGCACCATTATAAGTATAAACCCTATACACTTGTAGTACAAAACTCCTTTATAAAATGCTAAATTAAAGAATAAATCAAGCACCACAATTACAAGATGAAGAACAATAGACAAAAACAGATTGCAGTGTTAACACCAAGGCTAAGCACGTGATTTGATGAAGTCAATATTTTGAGCACCAAGGCTTAGCATATGAAGCTAATGAAGACTGCCTCATGAAGAATCTATTGGAACCAACCTGGACCAGAATTATTCAAGTGAAGACTTTGTGCCAACATGAAGATAGTTGAGTGTTTAGGTCTTGGTCCTTAGTTGGGTTTGTGTGTTGGTGATTGGCTTAGTCCTTAATC
>Ga0123340_1007136_pt1 | contig 10663 bp, 4 predicted proteins | sample SirMexnodulemix_FD_89961 | JGI IMG/M metagenome (GOLD analysis project Ga0123340, IMG submission 89961) | Root nodule microbial communities of legume samples collected from Mexico - Siratro Mexico nodule mix | ecosystem: Host-associated > Plants > Roots > Nodule | place: Mexico: Nepantla...
ATATATATATATATATATATATATTCTGTTTTGGATATCAACTAATGGTTTTAGACTAAACAAAAGGAATTAATGTCTTTGGGCTAAGTAAGAAAAGTAAAGACCACCTAGCTAAATACTATAAGTGATCTCTAAAGGGTCTAATATGGGAATAATGAAGAGATTATTACTATGTAATATAGGAATATGATCCAAAAAACTGAGTTAGATAGGATCATTTCAGATCCGTTAAGAAAGGGACTAAGCATTTCAGATTCAATATTAGGCCCAATATTAAGCCCACGTTTGTAATTTAGTTGGCCACCTTAAAGTTCATTTAGACAAGATTTATGAAAATGTTAATAAGATTTAGACCACTTTAATACTAACCGTATAGAAAGAAACTATTTAGTTATAACTAGATGGATAACACCAAAAAGAGAACCTAATACAGGAAAGGAAAGAAAAGGACACAGTATGCATCCATGTTAGCTTAAAAAGAGAAATGAGAGAAAGAATACTATAAACAATATTCTGACTGAAAAACAAAACCCATTTCTCTTTTGCCTAAAACAATACTAAATCAACTTTACATCTTTTATATTTTATAATTTACATTAAAATATTTAAGAGTGTTCAACTAAATTATTTTTACTAACTTTTTCTAATATTTATCCAAGTAAGTGATAATATTAAGTGATAGGGTGACAACTCTTTCATTTAGTTTCACCTTATAAATCACAATATAATATGTATCTATATAAGAACATAAGAACATGATCATTATAACTAGATCACAACAAAATTTACACAAGAAAGGGTATGCTAGTAATTTAAAAACTTTTATAACAAAAAAATAAATAATGAAAATCTATTTAATCAAACCATACCTTTCATAAACACTTGTAACATTTTTATCACCCAAGTGCTCATTTATAGAGACAAACTAAACCCTTTATCCTTATGGTGGCAAATCCTATAAGAATAGCTTGACACATCCCATGCAATCACACTCTCTCATGACAAAACCTACAAGTATATCACATTCACATCTTATCCAACCTGACACTTTTTAAAGAACATAAAAGAATAAAACAAGAAACATTGTAATTAGTTTAATTTTTACTGGTAAATGATAATTATTAATAATATACTCTTTTTCATTAATATATATATATTCTGTTTTGGATATCAGCTAATCCTTTTAGACTAAACAAAAGGAATTAATGTCTCTGTGCTAAGTAAGAAAAGTAAATACCACTTAGCTAAATACTATAAGTAATATCTATATGGTCGAATATGAGAATGATGAAGAGATTACTATGTGACATTAGAATATGATCCCAAAAACTGAGTTGGATAGGATAATCTTAGATCGGTAACATATATTATTAATAATTAGGCCCACATCGGTAACATAGATAACCTTAAAGTCCATTTAAATAAGGGTAAACAATGGTTATGAAAGTGTTAATGAGATTAAAACCACTTTAATACTACTCTTACAAAAAACAGACTATTTAGTCATGACAAGATGGACAACACCAAAAAAATAACATAAGACAGAAAAGGAAACCACACAATATGTATCCATGTTAGCTTAAAGAGAGAAAGGATAGGAAAGAGAGGACAAACAATATTTTGGTTGAAAAACAACTGCTCATTTTTATTTTCCTAAAACAATACTAAATCAACTTTACATCTTTTATAATTTACATTAGAATATTTAAGAGTATTCAACTAAATTATTTCTAGTAACTTTTTCTAATATTTATCAAAGTAAGTGATAATATTAAGAAATATCGTCACAACTCTTCTATCTAGTTTCACCTCATAAATCACAAGAACATAATATGTATCATATGGGAACATGATTATTACAACTAGATCACAACAAAAATTACACATAAAATGGTATGATAATTTAAAAACTTTTATAACAAAGAAAATAAATAATAGAAATTTATTTAATCAAATTACATATTCATAACCCTAAATTACAACCCACTTCTCAATTTTATGTTTTATTTTATTTCCATTTCATCAATTTATCAATTAACTATTTTGCTTATCATAAGTATATATGACTATAGTTCAACCTTTAATCTGTTTCAAACTGATCTATATAGGTTCAAAGTATCAAATTCTCATATCATTATCAGGATTAAACTAAAACACACACACAATAAAAACAAATTCAAAGTTAATTTAACGATCAGATCAGACCTGTAAGAACTTTGAACATTTTTTATAAGTCATCCCTATACAAATGTCTCATAACCTAATGTGCTATATGAAAGTAAGTTTCCTAACTTGAAAAAGAGGAAAATTCCCACAATAAGGCCCCACACCTAGAAGTTACAAGGATAACTCTAACCTGTACTACAAAGGTCTGATTAACAATCAAACTATATTATTAAGATATTGAACTAATAACTAATAGAGATTTACTCTGAAACATCAAGCACCACATGCAAGTGCTACTTTTAAGAAAAATCGAATCTAAAAATTGAACTTACTCAAATTCAAAATTTAACAGAATATATGTATTCGATTTACTGTTACGAGTCAAGTCTAAATATAAGCTCCGATCATTAACTAATAAGAGTAGGAGCAAAATAGTTATAAAAGAAAAACAGAAAAGATTAAAATAAATGACTTTACAAAAATAATAATTTTGGAGAAATAAAACCTAAATAACTTAATTTTTTTTTATTTATATGAGTTTTAATTTTGGTAATAAAATATTTAAATATCCTTTTTCTTATACCATACCTATTTACAACTAGCTTTTAGATCGTTACATTAAAGATATTCTTATACCATTGACAAATATTTAATGACTACTGTTGAGTAAGGATTCAAATAATTGTTTAAGAAAATAAATAACTATACATAATGGATATATAGTTAGATTCAATATTTTTTGTTATTTTTCATTTTATTCATACAAATGAAACACATGGTAAGGAAGTTTACCATAATTCACATATTTGATTACCCAATTGAATTTAACTCCATAACAATTGGTTATTAGTTCACAAGATTATCCCATTTGAATATATTTACGAGAAACAGATATTATTTGCGTCTGGCTAAAAGTGGGTACACTTGTTCATCAGCTTCTTTGTCAAGTCTCCTTTGTAGGTTTTAAAGTCCCTATTTTTTTAATATCAAATGTCCTCCATGATAAGAAATGAAATGACAAGGTGTTGGCCATTAATTCTTGGACGACAATCACCTAAATCCAATCCACGGTGTTGTATGTTATTTTGCACGATGGAAAAGGAAAATGAGAGAATGAAAAAAGATTTAAAACGAAAATTGAATTTGCCCATATAAATTGAAGAAATATAAAAAAAAAATGAATGGACGAGATTATTTTATTTTTATTAATAACTTTATTTCTTATTTCTTCTATTAGTTATCATATTACAATAAAAAAATCATAACAAATTATGGTCGTTTATAATAGACTATGGTGCTTAATAGGTTGTTTTTTCTTCTTTACTTACCAACTAGCACAAACAGAGAGATAGAGAGAAACGAACAAGTATTTGAACAAGCACCAAAGAATAAAATAATTAAATATTTGTTGTAACGAAAAACAAATAAACGTGTGTTTTACTATTTTGGTATTGTTTTTAAATTCTTTGGTCGGTGTCTAACACCGTTTTTAAAGTAATTATGAAAATTGGAATAGGTTTTTTTAAGTGGTTTATACATCAACTACGATGATTAATACTATCTGTAGAAAGTGAAACGAAAGTAAAAATAACTGGAAAACAAAATTGTTTTGATTAAAAGGAGAAAGAAAAGGAAAAATATCTATTTAACTTAAATTTATTTTGATATATTTTAGGCTCAACTGTTTTCACATGTTATGGTTTTGATCAGAGTCAAATGTATTTTTTGGGGTTAGGATTTGTGTAGTAGAAACAAGACGAGGAAGTGCAATCTGATGGCTTGAAATTCATAAAACAGAATAATGAATGTTTGTTTCCAGCAACGAAAACATTATGAGAGCGAAAGCCACGATAAAACAAAACTAATAAACACAAAAATATAGATATTTCCTTTATATCCTTTGTGAAGAAAGTTTTACTTTTAGACTATTTATATATTTAAATTTATTTATGAAGTTGTACATGTTTAATACATCTGTACACTATTTCTGTCACGCTTAATTATATCAAGTTATTTTCAAAGAAGAAATAATTATTTATGGCTTTTTCTATCAAGTTACGAATTATCACTTGAATGATATATAATAGAGAGTTTAATAATTATATACCACTTAGATCTCACTTAAACAATATGTCGTTTGAACAATATTCAATATCAAAACACACAAAATACATAAAATAATAAAATTTCTTTACTCTTAACCCGCATATACTTTTTATTCTTTCTTGATACACGAAATATACTCATTCATACTTACATTTTTGCGGAAATTTCCAACTTCATATATACCTAGATCCAAATTCTACATAACCATAACACAACATGTAAAATTCTATAAGTTTAACTCATTTTACTTTATCAACATATTTCATATATATAAAAATCATTTTTAATATTAGCTCTTTAGTATGAATTAAAACATGTTTTAACCACTTGTTCATTTTAAGTAGTTTCCAAATAATTCATATAAGTTTTTAAAAGATCAACCCTATACCAACCGATCTCCACTTAAAACATAAGTCAAGATAGAAGGAAAAGAATTTAAAATCAAGTTGGGTTCTAAAATAATCTATACTTTTCCATCTCTTTGGAATTTACAGGAAACTCATCTTGTTATTATAAAAGTGTTATATAGTCATACATAAATTATTTACTTTTTATGTAATACATTGGTTGAAAGGATTCTATCACACTTAAAAAAAAAAATGAGAAAGAGCCTTTATAGTGATGATATACAATACAAGATGTTGCATATTTATTGTATGTTTAATTAATTTTTATGCTTTAATGCAATGTGAAGTTGTTAGTGTTATGAAGTAAATTTTGTTTACAACAATAGTTAGTTAATAGTGAGAAAGAGAGAGAGAGAGAAATTTGTTTCAGTTAAAAATTTGGGCATATAATAATTTATACCAAAAATGCCCTTATTACCTCCCTCATACCTATAACAAGAAACTCTGCCGTTAGTGATGGATGGCTGTTTCCGTCGATGAGACCACAACTCGGCTGTGTCACAGAGTAATAAAATAAAGAAAAAAAAAGAAAAATCTTCTTTCCTTGACCGGTGACCGTACCAACCGGTTCCAAGTTGGAACGATGAGAGAGAAAATGTTTATATATTCTATCATCTCATAAAATGGGTCAGAACTTTATAATAAGTGTTCCATTTGGATCCTCTTACCTCTTACTCTCTCTCTCCGGTGCCATGGAATCCGGTAGCCCCCAGTCTTTTATTCTCTCCGGTTCTCAAATCATCTCCAGAAAACCATAAATGCAACTACCAAACCTCACAGTGCTTCTTTCTCACGCCTTCTGTGAGTTTCCTTCTCTTCCTCTTCCTTCGTTTTTCCGGTCGCCGGATAACTTCACCGTCGAACTCACAGTGACCGGAGAACCATCTAATTCTGTTTTCCCTCTCTATGCTTCTGTTCCACTGCAGATTCTTGTTCGTCGAAGAAGCTCTTTATACACCTAACTACACTCTCAGATATTGCATCTACAACTTACATTTTACGTGTAATAATTCGTTGTTTCTTTTGATTCGATCGATTTTTCTTGTTGTAACCATCGCTTGAAAGAGAAAAAGAGAATCTCCGCTGACGTTGAAGCAATACTAGTTTCCTGTGTTGTGGTTGGAATTAATAATAATAATAATAATAATAATAATAATAATAATAATAATATCGCCTAAGCCATACAAGTAATAAAATAGAAAGAAAATCAGAGTTGAAAAATACCTAGTGGAAGAAGATTAAGCGTCATGTTGGATCTTAATCTGAATGCCGACTCGACTCAGAGCCACGACGACTCGGTGATGCTGTTGGACAAGTTTCCCGAAGCTTCTTCGGGAACTTCGAATTCCTCCGTGGTGAATGCGGAAGGGTCCAGCAACGAGGACTCGTGCTCTACACGCGCCGGTGACGTGTTCACCTTCAATTTCGGAATTCTTAAGGTCGAAGGCGCGGGCGACGTCGTCGTCACCGCGACGAAGGAGCTGTTTCCGGTGAGCGCTGAGAATTGGCAAGGGCAGAGTTCGACGTCGTCGGTTGAGGCTAGGAAGAGTTCGATGGATCTCTCGCTGGATCGTCAAAACGGCGAGGTGAAGGTGGTTCAGGTTCAGCAGCAACAACCTCAGGTGAAGAAGAGTAGGAGAGGTCCACGGTCTCGGAGCTCTCAGTACAGAGGAGTTACCTTCTACAGAAGGACCGGAAGATGGGAATCGCATATCTGGTTCGTGCATTTCTCATTGTTCATTTTAGCATATTTTTTGTATATTGATTATTATTTTCCCTTTTTTTTTAGGTTTTCGTTTGAAGTAACTATAATTATTTGCTTTGGAAATTTAATTCGGCTAATCATGATGGAATTTGAAAATACAACAGAATTGACCTTAATTGGTTTCTTGTTTGGTGTAGGGATTGCGGGAAACAAGTCTATTTGGGTATGGATTTGTATTTATGATTAATTGTTTTTTCCATTTATATATATATATATATATATTTGAGTTTATTATTCGATGCTTCCTTGCTATTTTTAGCGTCTTCTGATTAGATTGTTATTTCATTGTAGGTGGATTTGACACCGCTCATGCCGCAGCTAGGTAAAACTTTTTTGCGGATATTTTAATATCCTTTGTCGTAGTTTTGTTTACTAATGGATCCTGTCCTTCGTTTTGATTGGTGTCTTCGTCAATTGACTCGGAATTTTTAAATTTAGGGCCTATGATCGAGCTGCAATTAAGTTCAGGGGACTTGATGCCGATATCAATTTTAATCTTGTTGATTATGAGGAGGATCTAAAACAGGTTGGAAAACGCATAAGCTTTCTGTGAATTTGAATCTAGATGGAGATTGCGATTGGGTTTTCACTGGTTATTAATGATGGACAGATGAAAAATCTTTCCAAGGAGGAGTTCGTGCACATACTCCGCCGTCACAGTACCGGTTTCTCAAGGGGGAGTTCAAAATACCGGGGAGTGACACTTCACAAATGTGGCCGGTGGGAAGCTCGAATGGGACAATTCCTTGGAAAAAAGTGAGGATCTATTTTTATTTTTTTTTTTTTTTTGATGTAATGGTATTTATACGTTAGTACGGGCTAATAGATATTAGTACGATTATAAGTTCCTACTGCAATCAGCTGTACCTGTTGTTGGTATAACTGAAGTACGAGTTCGAAGAGAATTGTTTCCAGCTTGGTAGTCAATCGGTCTTTACTCTTTAGGTTTTTTCCATGTTTGGAGAAACATGTCTACGATGCCTGTTTCACAGAAACGATTGGCAGAGGTGTTTTTGTTGTTTTAGAGATTGCAATGCTTTCGTGCAGGTATATATATCTTGGGCTTTTCGACAGCGAAGTAGAAGCTGCAAGGTCCTAATGATACATGAATTACATTCTACCTGCACTGAACTTTTTTCCCTGAATTATCAAAGCTAATTAAGGTTCCAACCAACATATGTCTCCCTTTTGATTTTCTGGAAACCAGGGCTTATGACAAGGCAGCTATCAAGTGCAATGGAAGGGAGGCAGTGACTAACTTCGAGCCAAGTGCATATGAGAGCGAAATGAAACCTGAAGCTATTAATGAAGGTAGTACTTCTTAGCATGATACTCTTCAGCTATATTTTATTTCCAATTGATTGTCAGAGTTAAAAAGAAATGGTCAATGGGAAATGATATTTGTATTTGTCTTCAACACAGGTGGCAGTCACGATCTTGATCTCAATCTGGGCATAGCGACTCCAGGACATGGTTCCAAAGAAAACATGGGCCATCTTCAGTTCCAGCAAGTCCCATACAACACGCACCCCGGAAGAATTTCAAGGGTATAATTAAACTTTACATCTTGGTTTACTTTAAGCACAGGGCCAAGGTCTATATCACATTATACCCTTTATTTGCTCTAGCTAGCTCCGTAACACTCTTCATTGGTCATCAATGGTGGAAGATTTTTTAACAGAAACAAAGCTTTTCTGTCCTTTTGAGGGTTCACATGTAGTTAATTACTTTGACACTTTGATCTTTATGAAACATGATTTCTAGCATTGTTTTGTAATTACTCCGCATTCATATCTTAGTAATTAATGGTCATGATGGGGTGATTGTCTTTATTTGCAGATGGAGACTAATGTTAATTCAGTTATCGGTGATCCTTCTTTGAAAAGGCACATTGTAACTGAAGAGCGTCCTTCTATATGGAATGCCTCATATTCCACTTTCTTTCCCAATCTGGTGAGTTCAAATGCCTGTTGCAACTGATTGCTTGTTTCCTTACCAAATGCTTCATATAAAATATTTACGATAATTTCCTTATGTCAGAGAAATGTTTAACTTTTCATTTTGACATAACATTCGAAGTTGAGTTTTATGTTTATGGAATCCTCCTTACCATTTACATACGATCTTTATCAACTTTTGGTAAATAGTTCTATGTCACTTATTCCTTTTTGACACGATGAGTTCTTGAAATATGTTGAAAAACCTGTACTTGAGGTGGTGAGTATATAAATAGGTTATTGTAATTTATAAATATATTCTTGGTAATGGGCTGAATTTAGAAATGGCTAAAATTTGAATGACCAACCATCTTGTCATGGAATAATATTTATGTGGATAAATAGTCCATTTAGTATAATCAGTATTTGACATATTTAGTTTTTAGTATTTAAAAAAAAAAATTATTAATATAAAAACTTTAATTTCTTCTGTTTGAACTATGATTTAAGTAATTGTAACTACCACATAAGTAATTGTAACTACCACGTGTATTTATTAAAGAAAAAATTTTAAATTTGAAAGGAGCCTTTTACCTGTCGATAGTTTGTTTTGTAGATCTAAAATTGATAGTGGCATTTTAAGATTAATTTTTTCTTTAATAAACACAGATAATAATTACTAAAAGATAAACACCTTGCACAATTACCTTAACTATGCACATAGTTTAAACTAAACTAATAGAATTAAAAATTTTATACTAAAATTATTATTCTTTTATTGTATTAAAAATGAAATATATCAATTGTTTGACCCTATTATCCTAACTTTTGTCAAAAAAATTTATTTCGGCGTTCCTTTTCAAAGTTGTATGCTACATGGGGGAGATACTGGGAGTTTAACTTGGTACATCAATAGGACTTGATACTAGCATTAGCGTGTCGTTTATTGTACAGGAATATATGTATGTTTCTATCTTTGAAAGATTGTTGAAATATTTTACAGGAAAGAGCAGAGAGAATGGGCATAGATCCTTCAAAAGGAGTCCCCAACTGGGCGTGGCAAACACATAGCCAGGTTACCGCCACCCCAGTACCACCCTTCTCTACTGCAGCATCATCAGGATTCTCAATTTCAGCTACCTTTCCACCAACAAAATCAGTGAACTCAATTCCTCATAACCTCTGTTTCACTTCAGCCACTGCACCAGGTAGCACTGCACCTCAATTCTATTACGAGGTCAAGTCCCTGCACACACCATCCCACCCTATCTAGTAATGCAAGTCAAAATGGTAACTTGCACCAGACCTTTGCGTTTATAACTCCTTGTATAATTCTGTTACTGCTTCATGCATACTTCCATACGACATTATGCCAATCATGTATGAACAAAAAAACTATTTTCCAGACCACCAATTCTATCATACAATCCTCTTTTCTTCAAAATTAGTAACAGCCTATCAAAACTCGTCTATTCGCCCGCCAATTTTGTGAGTGTGGGCTCTTCTGTATGCAACCCTGACTTTCGGAGGGAACCAATCTGTGTTGTATTTTTCATTGCACATTTCACTACATTATTTCACTACCCCTGTGCTCTTGCATGTTTTGCTCTGTTATTTGGGAGTTCAAACCTTTTCATTTTGGATGGTTTACGATTGGGTTCAGTCTTTTTGCTTATGAAAGAAATAAAAAGAAAAAAGAAAGAAAATATTGATAATAATATATTTCTCTAGTAAAAAAAATATTTTCTCCTTTATTTTCTTTCTGCCTTGCCAAATTCACCCTTTATAATGTTTTAACTTATTTTAAAATATTATTTATAACATGAAGAAAATATTAATTATTTTTTTCAATAAGAAACATTTATTGGTAATTCACCAACGGAATTACACGTCTATATATACTCATTCATTTTATAAGGATATTTTTGTGCCAAAGGTGCTACTTTGTCACTACTTGGGTAGTTGATAATTATCTTAAAAGATATTTATTACCAAAAAAGACAAATAATATAAAATGGTGTCGGTACTTTTAGTTTAAAAATGTTAAAATAAATAATTAGTCTTTATACAACTTCCAATACATTCAGATGTATATTTTGTCTGGATATCAATTTGGATGTGCTCATTTATTGGTTCCTACTATTATATACTAATTTTTAACGTAAGATAAGAGCTGTGTTTGGTAAATACTTCTTGAAAAAAAAAAAAAAAACAAGAAAAGTATCTTTATAAGAATAGGGGCCTTTTCAAAAATAAAAAAAAAACTTAAAAACATATGAAGA
>Ga0123340_1007138_pt1 | contig 10662 bp, 6 predicted proteins | sample SirMexnodulemix_FD_89961 | JGI IMG/M metagenome (GOLD analysis project Ga0123340, IMG submission 89961) | Root nodule microbial communities of legume samples collected from Mexico - Siratro Mexico nodule mix | ecosystem: Host-associated > Plants > Roots > Nodule | place: Mexico: Nepantla...
TATATATATATATGACATTATTAATTTATTCTTTAGAAGAAGTTACAAGTATGATTGAGTCTCTCAATACATAAAAATACGAATCAATTTTTAAATTTTATAATTTAATATAAAAGTTCTCTTAAAATTACTTTTTAATGTCAAGTTGATATACAAAATCATAGTTTAAAGAGAAAATGAACTTTTGAGCTTCAAAATTTAATTATTGGAAAGATTAAATTCAGCACAATTCACACATTTATTGAACTGACCATTTATCCTAATTTGTTTACATGCTTTTAAAAGACAGAAAAATTAGTGTGGAAAACATGGTTTCGTAAAAATTTAAAAGACAGAAAAAAAACACTGGTGATTATGACTTGCGTGTGCTGTGTCTCATGCTAACACCGTTTGGGTGCAAATTAGTGTGGAAAACGCTTTTTTCGAATTTTCTTCTTCACCAAAGGATCAATGTCTGGCCACCACCCTGTCTATGTATAAAAGCCTAGTTCCTTCCAGAAATTTCTCGCTTCTTTCAAGTCACGCACACAAACACGCTTTTACTCGAAATCCTCGTTGAGCGAATTAGGGAGAGAATCTATAGGGAGAACACCGCACCGTCGTCTCCGTGGGCGTGAGGTTCCTCGAAATGTTGGACACGTACGTGCTTGGATGGATCATATGCGCCGCGCTGAGCGTATTTGTGATTCGCAATTTCGTTTTCGCAGGGAAGAAATGTTGCGCATCGTCGGAGACCGATGCCGCTCTGTGCGCCGAAAACATCACCACTGCCGCCCGAGAATGCAGATCGTCGAAGCGCGAAGGCGAAGTTGACGTCATAATTGTCGGAGCTGGCGTCGCCGGCTCCGCTCTGGCTTACACTCTCGGCAAGGTATTTTGAATTAGATATCTCTTTTAAGGTGTTTCGATTTCGATTCCTGTTTCTTCGTCGTTTATGTTTTACTCTTGTGTTTTGTCCAAAACCGGACGACAAATGCGGTGTTATTTCTTTAATAATGATTGTTCTATTGGTTGATGGCAGTAAGGATGCGTATTTGATTAAGCTTAGGTTGCATGTAGTTGTAGCATTATAGAAACAGAGATTATTAGAGTAAGGAACGATGTTAGTGATTGTAGAAAGTTGCTCTAGAGTACTTATTGGTTTTGAGATTTGAGTAAAAAGTGTTATGAATATTGCTTTCTTAATTGTTTGGGCGATTTGAAGTGTCTGATTTTCTCGATGATCACGTGTGTTGAAGAAAAATTACGCTATGCCGTTGGTAGGTGATGGATCCGCACCTGAAGACTTTGAAAGTCCGACACTCGTGATGATTTTTTTTTCCTCTAAGCAGCTGAAGATGTGATTGTCTGATTTAGGATGAATAACACTTTAGGTACTTCATTTTCTATTTATTTATTTTAAATAAAATATTCAAGGACAAGCAGTGAGGTATATGTTTTGAAGATTTTGTCGGTTTTTGACTTTAAGATCACGGTACAGCATAACTTTAAGAGAACCTGTTGTTTCCATGAGTAAACAGTTCGATTTTAGAGGTATTAACAGACAGAAATGAAAGGATTCTTTTAGTATTACTTTATCCCGCGTCCAATTCAAACGTGTGGCCAGAAATTTTCACTTTTATTGATGGAGATTCTTTATTTATGCTTGGTGATACTGTTTATATGGCTGGATTGTAGTTGTTAGATGGTATAGCAATATTTACTTTAGGACTTATGCGGTCCAGCTGGTTTTATATTTTTCCGTGTCCCTTTTCATGGATTTAATTTTTGGCTTGGTATAGGTAGAAAAGAATAAGATACCAAAAGAGAGAGCTGGTAAATACGATAAATAATTTGATAAAGAATGAAGAGGAAGATAAGAAGGAAACGGTGATGGAGGAGAGAATGAATGTATGAATACAGTACCTTTTTCTAGAATTTTTGCGCTGTGGCGTTTTATCAGTATGAATACAGACATATTTTTGGGACTTTTTAAGTACTGTTTTCTAAAACAGATACACAATTAACTTTTGATAGCATAATTATCATCTAATGTAGGATGGACGTCAGGTACTTGTTATTGAAAGAGATCTAAGTGAACCGGACAGAATTATTGGAGAGTTGCTACAACCTGGAGGCTATCTCAAATTAATTGAGCTGGGACTTGAAGGTGGTGCAAACTTTATGCAAATTCGGCATATAATATTTCTACTGTGACTAATCGTGAGTGCTAGAAAAAATACACATTTTTTTGGTCATTTTAACTATGGCTAGAGCAAGGTGTAGAATGACCATTGATTCCCTGTCACTGCAGATTGTGTGGATAAAATTGATGCTCAACAAGTGTTTGGTTATGCTCTTTTCAAGGATGGGAAACACATAAGACTCTCTTATCCGCTGGAAAAGTTTCACTCAGATGTTGCAGGCAGAAGCTTTCACAATGGGCGTTTTATTCAAAGGATGAGAGAGAAGGCTGCCTCCCTTCCCAAGTATTGTTTTCTTCCTTTACTTTGCAGTTCTTGTTTGTCTTAAAGAAATTGACTTGCTACGGTGTTGCACCTGCCTACTACGCAGGATTTAGTTTCTGAGTAGCACATCATGTTACCTGATTTTTTCAAATTTTCTCATCGATGCCATTTGAACTGACTTGGCTATGTATTTTAGTCATGTTACTTTGGTTTGAAGTTATTTATGCAATCAGGTTGTCTCCCAATCATTCAGACAGCTATATGCTATAATATAACTATAAGTGCTCACTATTGTTAGCCAATATACTTCAGAGATCATATTTAACAATTGAAAAAATAAACCTACGATTCTAGACTTGAACTGAAGGTACTTTCTTGTTCACACACACATACACACATATTTATTCATTCACTTAATTATTTTTTATTTAACAGTGTACGACTGGAGCAAGGAACAGTTACTTCCTTACTTGAAGAGAAGGGGGTAACTAAAGGCGTGCAGTACAAAACCAAGGATAGTCAAGAATTATCAGTTTGTGCACCCTTTACCATTGTTTGTGATGGGTGTTTTTCAAACTTGCGTCGTTCACTTTGTAATCCTAAGGTGATAATACATCTTATTCAGCTTAAACACATGGTTTAGTTTCCAGATTAAAATAAAATTTTGTTTATCTCAGAAGTAACAGGCTTTCATACAAGGAATTAATATTTTGATATTATTCATTTGGAGAGTTCCGCCTTCTCTTGGTTAAATGCTAATGTTTGCTGAGTAGTGTAGAATTCCTGATTACGATGCTTTGTTAATAGGTAGATGTGCCCTCATGGTTCGTTGGCCTAGTCTTGGAGAATTGTGAACTTCCTTGTGCAAATCATGGCCATGTCATACTGGGAGAACCTTCGCCAGTTCTGTTTTATCCAATAAGTAGTACGGAAATCCGCTGTCTGGTTGATGTTCCTGGTCAAAAAGTTCCGTCTATTTCCAATGGTGAAATGGCTAAGTATTTGAAGACAGTGATAGCTCCACAGGTACCTATATATAGAGGTTCTACAATTTCTTTATAAACCTCGGCACGAGATTTATTTCAACGGGAGCAGGAATTTATTTCGCGTTCTGCAAATTTAATGCAGGTTCCTCATGAGCTTCATGACGCATTCATAGCTGCAGTGGACAAAGGCAGCATCAGGACAATGCCAAACAGAAGCATGCCAGCAGCTCCTTATCCTACTCCCGGAGCCCTGTTGATGGGAGATGCATTCAATATGCGCCATCCTCTAACGGGGGGTGGCATGACAGTGGCATTATCTGATATAGTGGTGCTGCGAAATCTTCTTAGGCCTTTGCGTGATCTGAGTGATGCACCCAGCCTCTGCAAATACATTGAATCGTTTTATACCTTGCGAAAAGTAATGTTTTCTATAACATCGATTCATTGAATTAAAGCAACCGCTTTCTTTTTCCCAGACGGGACGGAAAAAACACGAATAGTGGCCTCTGCCTGTTACTCTAACTATCTTCGTCGTTTAATTTGCAGCCTGTGGCGTCCACTATAAATACGCTGGCAGGAGCTCTTTATAAGGTTTTTTGCGCATCACCTGATCCAGCGAGGAAGGAAATGCGCCAAGCTTGCTTCGATTATCTTAGTCTTGGAGGTCAATTCTCGGAAGGGCCAATCTCTCTGCTTTCGGGATTAAATCCTCGGCCTTTGACCCTGGTTCTCCATTTCTTTGCTGTTGCAATATATGGCGTCGGCCGTTTACTGCTACCATTTCCTTCACCTAAACGCATTTGGATCGGACTTCGATTAATTTCTGTCAGTAGCAAAATTTGTGTATTCTTTTATCTGGATAATTAACTCCCTTGCAAAAATCAATTTTATCTTTTGTAATCACTTTTATCTTTCGTCAGAGTGCATCCGGAATCATCATGCCAATAATTAAGGCAGAAGGAGTCCGTCAGATGTTCTTCCCTGCAACCGTTCCAGCTTACTACCGAAATCCCCCGGCTGCTGAAACGCGAATTCAGTGAGTCCGTCTTCACAACCATTCAGTATGAACTACCGCTGTCTTTATTTTTAGAGATCTAAAGATTCGATTGACACATTTGAAAGCAACCTAGCTTTAATGTAAATTCTCTATAGACAACTTAATTTTTTAATATTTTGTTAGCTCGTTACTACTTTTAAAAAAGCACACAATTTTTTTAATATTTGTTAACTCATTACTACTTTTAAAAATGCACACAAATATTAAATTAATATATATTCGTGGGAAAGTCGAAATCTTGAGCAACGCAACAATTGCAGGTTGTGACATGCATGATCAACATACTGATAATCTAAAGGATAATGTATACTAAAGAAACAGTAGTATTAAATACGAAACCCTTATTTTGCTAATTTGCAAATGTCCTCAAATTTAGCTAATCTGCTTTGAATTATCTAAATAAATTTTTGATAATTTCATCTACTATTTGAGAACTTACTTTTAAGCATAACCTATTTTCAGGAACAATTATAAAGATAATTTTCTTATATTTATAAAAAATTATAAAAATTTGTTGGATATTAAAATATTATATTCGGAAAGAAAAACTATGTCACATCTTTATACGGGCAACATGTCAACCTTCGGAAAGCAATGGGGTCCCGGGTTCGACGCTTGGGACACTGCCGCTCAATCGGCTTGGCGACGACATTGCCACTCAACAGTCATGCTGCAAACCACTCAATCAGTCATGCTGCAAACGATTCAATACTCTGTACAAGACAAACAAGTTATGCATGTTTGTTAAACAAGCGTTACACTATTTATTAAATGGAGGAAAACATAAACGAACATCATCAATACAATCTTGTATATAAAGCGGAAATTCTAAGTTTGTTAGGCCATGATATCCAGCTTCCTTACCGAAAAATTGACCAAAAGAAACTCAAAAGCTTTTATTATTTTTACTTTAACATCCTCAATAAAAAAAATTTCTACAGTTACCGAATGCAATCTCCAATCACAAACCTAACAGGATTAGATTTTTAAATAGCAAATCACTTCTTAATTTGCTACGAGGTAGTCAGTCTCATTATTGATAATCAATTGACAAAAAAAAACGATAGACAAACAAAGTTAGCAGTTAAAATCCCAACTCCAAAGTGGAAATGCTTATAGGTAAACTTCGATTGTTTCGTTCGTGGTAAAACATGGCCTTGTTAAAATAGGACAAAGAACGGGTCGTCAAACCAAGTGTTAGTGATGTCACTAACATTATATGCAGCATTCACTCTGATTGACAAGGAGACTTGTGCTCTACATACATGGATATGTGTAATACTAATGCACATATAGTTTTGTTACTTTGAAGGGTTCGAACTGTGTACATGAAGTGAATTAATGGGCTAACACAACCCCCTCGAATCTACTGAGACTAAGTTAAGGGGTATTAAATATCTGGTTGGAATGCTAAATATTTAATACATAACCTTGTATATTTGACGAGTTTGAAAATAAATAAAAAAACATAATTTAATGCTCTAATGATTGCAGAAAATTTACTGAGCAACTATATTTTAGTCGATGATAATTCAATGAAGTAATGAGGAACTTTAGTAACCCATTTGGAATACCTCGCATCCATTCGGGTCCCAGGATACTTGAGCAGATTTAGTTCCTTCTTTCCTGTTTAATGGCCTCGTAGGAAGTCAACACTTCCTTGAACTTCGCCTCAGCAGCCTCTGATATTTCCACATACATGGATATGTGATTAATAATATTATGGCTTGAGGCTAAAATATCGTATGCTCGGATAAATCAAGACTTACCAATATTATCCTGGTTTTGATCAGGATGATACTCCTTTGCCTTGGTCCTAAATGCTGTCTGCAAAGATGAGGATATAAATGAATCGAAGACAGAACATCAAGAGGTACGGTTGATAACACAGGATAGTGCCAACAATGGCAACATATTTAGCCACAATTAAAATCCTCTACAGGAAACCATAGGGTATGGCAATTGTTCGTAAATCGGAAGCAAGTTATGGAAGGGTTTTCAATTTTTCTGGAGAAATATGCACAAATCATAGATGACACCACGGCATCGTTTATATGTGGCTTCCCCAAAATCCACAGATAGTTATGAAACTAGTGTCCAAGAATGATGCTCAGACCTACGATTTATGCTGTAGTGTCAATTAAGTTTCAGTTCTAGTCACATGTTACATAACATAGAATCTGAAAGTAAAATAAAACAAACATGTTTTTCTATAAAGACAAGTATGATGCATACAATAACTGGTGGATAGATCTTAGTAAAACAGTAAAAGTAATATGCAAGGTATTGCGACAAAAAAGACTAGTTACCTTAATCTCAGCATCTGAATATGGCGTTTTCCTAAACCTGAGGTTCAAAAAAGAATAATTCAATATCTAATCATGAATTTTAAACAAGCATGCTATCTTGTTATGTATATATTGACACACTTGTATATGGGTCTCTAAGTATTTACAAAGTTGCACATTTACATTCAAAGCAAAAATATGGAAACACAATTGCAACTTGTTGGGGAATTAGAAATTAATAACAGAGATGGCTTTTTTGAATAAGAAGAAGAATACGCCCAAATAGCAGTATCAGTATAGAAATACCATTTCCTCTCCCAGCGCATGACGCTCCTCCAAAGATTCACTCTGTTGCAAAATGATTCCGAACTCCTACTCTAGAGTACCAGATCCACCACCCCAAAAATCTCTCACAGAGCTAATACAACTATTCAGTTAACAACCTCCCCTTCACATGGAACACACTCTTCCACCTTTAGTAAACTCTCTATTCTGTGGGTTTCTTGTCAGGTCTGGAAAATGATCCACTCGGCCCTGCTCCCCCGATCTACGGTATGCCCAGTGGTATCACAAGTTGCTTGCATGTTGCAATTTTTAGTATGTGTCAAAATCATATACTTGATTCTTGTTTAGCTTTGTAATTACATACTGGTAAACGTTTTTGTGAAAATCAATATCTTAGGATACGGAGGGGTTGAAAGTATATCTCAGGGTTTAAGATCCCAACGACAATGCAAAAATAAACTTAAACAACATGTACATATGCATTAAAAATAGCATAAATAAAGAAATAACCTCCAAATCCAATCACAGAATGTGAATTAAACCTAAAATTAAAAGTTCAAAAACCTTAAAGATGCTATTTAATTCATAATTAGACGCACAAGTTGTAAACACAGTTTTATCATAAAAGATAGATTTCAAACTATGTTCTCTTGAAATAGAGCAGAACAAGAAGAAAAGAGACAAAAAAAAAAGGACAAAAGAAATGCCCAGCAACGACAAGACAAATCAAGCAAAAGGGGTGTGCACAAGTTGCACAGAAGGGCAAACCAACATCAGGATGCACAACAAAGAGAAACTGAAGTCACAGGCACCCAGAAACAAAGGCCAAAAGATTTGAACTGCAAATCACTGAGCAATTAGGGTATTGAGTCAAAGAAGGGCACAAGAGAACTAGGGCGTTGGTCATGCGACTAGGAAGGAGCTTTGAAATATATAAAATAGAGTGAAAATGGGATGAAAAGGTGCATTTGTCATATCAGGTCCCACAATCTGGCCTGGAATTCCACTGGAAATAGGGTTGGCCATCACACAATTGTACAGACAAGTTTGTGATCTTCACAGTTATCTCACATAGTCACGATCCAGTGACTAATTCAGTTCGTATCTGGCTCCAAAGATCACAAGATCATTTTTACAATCTGAATTGTGATGTTAACAAAAATGTTTCTTAAAATGAGTTTGTTTGTTGAATGCTCTGGATGTATTTTATAAGGAACCCATATTATATTTCTTCCTATCAGACATTTTCTTCCCCTCAAATCAATTCTCACTTGTTTCTTTTTGCTTTATTTCTATAGTATGAACAGCTATTACTTCCACATTATTCAAGATTCTGTGAGTACCTGTCAAGACCCAAAATTGAGTAGTGATGTGATAATGCATAGTTTCCAGTCTCTCTTGGAGTTTCTCCATAATTAGTCCTCCGTTCTCTAAAGGATGTATCAGTCTTCCAATACCAATCTTCTCTCTGGAAATGCTGATGATATGCACCATGACCGTTTTCCCTCCAGCTCTCGTAGCTTCTTTTATACTTATTCCTTTCTCTGTTAAACACGCTTTGCATACGCCTTATTCGTTCCTACAAAGGAGCACATGGACAATCATCAAGTGGTGCAAATTGAAAAAGCATTTTATAAGGATTAAAGTGTAATCCCGAGATTATCGGGTCATTTATAGGGACTCGATTTCTAATAATAAGTTATATGTTTCTCAGGAAAATACTCTTTAACATTTCCTATTTATTTTGATTCAATTATGTCTCATGTTTTAGAAATTGCATATTCCATTAGGATTTTATATTTCAGTAAGATTTATGTAGTATTGTTTTATCGTCTTTGCTTTTAAACACATTATCAGTGCCTTATACCACTTAGACTGTTCAACATAGTTATAATAATGAGATTACTTTTTCCTCAAAACCTGAGCATCAAAAACTCATTAAGAGTGAGTTCTCTGCCCTAGAGAATTACTCTAGTCAGCCCTAGTTGAGTCTCATCAACCTAGGTTTATTGTTCTACATTACTTTGGCTTAAGCTAAGGTGCCTACAACCATCCTATCAAACATTCATACAATCTAAGCTTTGCATTTCTTTCTGGCTCATTTTGAAGCATTAAAAATGATTTCTTCCAAAATATTGTGATTCAGCCTTCTGAAAAAAATATAGCGCAGCACACCTTTCCATCTAAAATTTGAAAAATGCAATGCAAAGTTCATACCGATAACAATAAAAACAAAAGAAGTATACAAGTAGCGAGAATAGCAACAAAAAACTCACCACTCTTTCCATCTCCTCCTCGTACTCCTCTTGCATTCGCTTATTGTGCCTCCTCCACGCCTCTTCCTGAAAAGATGTTCGGAACGAACCACCTCTCTGTCCATTACGTGCCTGTGTCTTCGATATCTACAACAACAATTAACATGTTAAAACCATACACCATCAGATTCACCGTGAATTGAATCTCCAAATTACAAGATAGTTATGATAAACTGCGAAATAATACTAGTTCACAGAAAAGGGATAAATACAAGGTCTCGTACATCGAATACATGATTGAGTGTACTAGTTACTGTTTACACAGGTCAAAAGACTAACAAACTTTCTAAGAGACTCGTTGTCTCTAACTAACTGATAAACGATAATAATCGAGATGAGAAAAACTATCACCGTTCAGGTCTCACACATGCAAAGCATCGGAATAACATGCGACGAAAAGCATATCCTAAAATTTGCATGCATCATAACAAAAGGTAAAACCGTCAATTACTAATACGATTGCTCTAACAGCTTTCAACGCGTTTAGCTCGTAACAATTTTTAATTCACTTTCTGTACCTGAACATAGAACCAATCAACAGTCCTCCGCAGCTGACCGACCTACAAATTCGGAAGCAATTCCAATATTCGAAACGCTATATTAAACAAAATCCGTATATGTAATCCTCTTGAGCAAAACCTAAGATCAATTGAGAAAAACAAATTGAAGAAAAAGAATCACCGCAAAGGTAGTGACGGTGGCTCCGATTAAGCCGAAGAGTAAAGCTCCCCAAATCTTCGTGTCTTTGTCTTTATCTTTCTCCGCGTCCTCCTTCATCGCAACAAAGATAGTATTCAACGATTTCTATCACCAGCGATTCCACGATTAAATTAACACACACCACATCCTTTGCCGCACTTTTCCTATATTCGCTTTATTCGCAACTCGCAATTCGAAGTCGCTGGCAATTCACAAACACTCTCTCGTAAGGTTTTGATTCTTTAGTTAATAATCGTAATAAATTTGCGGTTTGCTATTACTATTACCAAGCCATAGGAAATTAGACATTTCTTATATTGGGCCGATATGAATAATAAAGAAAGTGGGCCCGTAGAAGCCCATTATGAACCCATACCGTTGGATATTGTTATTCAAACCAACCAACCGACACACGGTAAAACATAGCAACAGGAATATTAGTTACATTCCCACAAACCAAGTCTCTGTTTTTGGCTTTTTTTTTTTTTTTTTTTTTTCCATGAGCCTCTTTTTTATTCCCTTTTTCTAGCTCACTGTATTAAGGTGATTCTGTTTTTCCTTCTTTTTCTTGAAAAAAAAAAAAAA
>Ga0123340_1007139_pt1 | contig 10662 bp, 4 predicted proteins | sample SirMexnodulemix_FD_89961 | JGI IMG/M metagenome (GOLD analysis project Ga0123340, IMG submission 89961) | Root nodule microbial communities of legume samples collected from Mexico - Siratro Mexico nodule mix | ecosystem: Host-associated > Plants > Roots > Nodule | place: Mexico: Nepantla...
GCTTTAATTATATCTAATTTATTTATGGGTTAACTATGATAATGAGATTCTCTGTATGCATTAACTATTTATTTGAATGCGTTTCTTGATCTTTCACTTTCTTGCATTAATGTTTGAAAATTTGAATCGACTTTTCTAATACACTTGTCCATTTTGGTACCTTTGTGTCCACATTTTTTCAGGTGATAAACTAAAGAGTTTTCTTTTCATTTATTTTTAAATGTTTTTCTTAACCGTTTGTATTTAAAAAATATTTATAAAATCTTCCATTTATCTTTCTCATTACTACATTATAATGAATATAAACTAATTAAAAATTAGATAAAAAAAATATAAATGATAAAAGGGCACATAATGTTTTTTTAAAAAAAAAATTATAAAATTCTTTTGCCTTTATTAATGGTTAGTTGTATCCACTAACTGCTTTTGTTTTTATATAATTTGGCAGAGAACATGTTATTTGAATCAGTACAAAATTGATGAAAACTTAAGTTAAACTGAAGATCATGCTACACATGTCATGTCAATGTTCAAAATTGAGAGGCTTTGTACGGCCAGAAGTGGAGATTTTCACGTGCATGGATGGTGGAAAATGTTTGAACATTGCCCTAAACACGTGTTTATGGTCTTTTGTGGGCCACACTGCAAGAAATCAAGAACCCTAACTTCTAATTTCCACAGTCAGACATAAACATTTGAAGAAAAATCACCATGTCTTTTCCTTCACCAAACCTTCTACCTCCATATTTCTTCTTTGTGGACCTTTTGATCAATTAATGTCAAATAAGTAATGCTGATCACATGATACTTTCATATGTTGAGTTAACCTTCATTTCTATATGTTAATCAACCTTCGTACTGCAGAAACATATGTACAAAAGGCTCTGAGTTTATGTAATGATATAAGTTTAGACTTATATTATCAATAAATTTGTACCAGGTATGTGTTTCAACGTACGATGAATCAGATAAAACATAGTTTCTCTTTTGCGGACACTAATATATAGTAGTTTGTTTTACACGATAGAGTAGCAGGATAAAACACTAAATTGGTGTAATTTTTTTATATTTATAAAAGTAGATATTCTTTTTATTTATGAAAATTACATCACACACACAACTATTTCAAAACAACGTCAAAATCATTAAAACTATAAGAATGAAAATCATTGTGACAAGATTTAGTTTAAATATTAACTTCTCATTCTTAAGCCCATAGGCTTTGTTTGGTAGGAGGAGTGAATTTGGGAGAATTGATTTGAAAAAATTTGAGAGGATTGTGTGTGGATGATAAGGTTGTTTGAAGATAGAAGACAAGATTTGAAGAGATTTGAAAGGAAGTTTGTGAAAGAAAGTTTGGAAATGATTTGATGGATGTTATAGATTTTTTTTTATTTTTTTAATTGATATATTTGTAAAATTACTAATTGACCCTTGTGAAAAAAGGGTATTTTGTAATTTCTAACCCATTTACAAAGACTGTATCATCATTTCTAATTTCATTCTTTCAAATATCTTCACATGAGCCAAAGATCTCATCCTGCAAATCCTCCCCAATCCATCCTTCCAAAATTAATGCAACCAAATAGACTTTATCCACAATAATCCATCCTCTTGTTCAGTACATCCACACAAATAGGTTCAACCAAACACACTATTAAAGTAGTGCTTTAACTGCATCAATAATACTTTAATTGTACCAATAACTTTAGGGAAAAACAACCTCCTCATTATTCCATGAAAAAGATGGTATCTCAATGATACCCTAATCCAAACCAATAAAAGAAGAAGTTTTTATGGAATAGAACAAATTCCAATGTAGTGCACCTAAATGGTATTTTAATTGCACCAATAAAGACAAAACTTTCTGGGAAAGCAACGTGGTATTTGAATGGTGCTCTAATCCAAACTAAAATTTATGAAGAAACAATAAAGTCCAATGTTATGCACCGGAGTAGTGTTTTAATGGTATCAATGGTGCTTTAATTGCACCAATAAGGAGAGAGAACTTATATAGAGAAGCAACCTTCTCATCATTATAAGAAAAGAAAAGATGGTATCTGAATGGTGCCTTACTCCAAATCAATACAGACAAAATCCAAGATAGTGCACCTGAATGGTGTTTTAATTACACCAATAAAGAAAGAACTTTATAGGGAAGCAACCTGATATCTAAATGGTGCTCTAATCCAAACTAATAAAAAAAATTATAGAGAAGCAACAAAGTCCAATGTACTGCACTTGAGTAGTGTTTTAATTTATCAATGGTGCTTTAATTGTACCAATAAAGAGGGAACTTATGTAGGGAAGCAACCTCCTCATCATTACAAGAAAAGATGGTATCTAAATGGTGCCCTACTCCAAACCAATAAAGAAAGAACTTTATGGAGAAACAACAAAGACCAAGGTAGTGCACCTAAATGATGTTTTAATTGCACTAATAAAGAGAGAACTTTATGGGGAAAGCAACCTGATATCTAAATGGTGCTCTAATCCAAACTAATATAAAAAAAAGAAATTTATGGAGAAGCAACAAAGTCCAATGTAGCACCTGAGTAGTGTTTTAATTGTATCAATGGTGCTTTAATTGCACCAACCAATAAAGAGAGAACTTATATAGGGAAGCAACCTCCTTATCATTACAAGAAAAGATGGTATCAGAATGGTGCCCTACTCCAAACCAATAAAGGATAAACTTTATGGAGAAGCAACAAAAATCAAGGTAGTGCACCTGAACGATGTTTTAATTGCACTAATAAAGAGAGGACTTTATGGAGAAGCAACCTGATATCTAAATGGTGCTCTAATCCAAACTAATATAAAAAAAAAATTATGGAAAAGCAACAAAGTCCAATGTAATGCACCTGAGTAGTGTTTTAATTGTATCAATGGTACTTTAATTGCACCAATAAAGAAAGACCTTATGTACGGAAACAATCTTCTCACCTTTACAAGGAAAGATGATATCTGAATGGTGCCCTACTCCAAACCAATAAAGGAAGAACTTTAGAGAGAAGGAACAAAGTGGAAAATGCACCAGAATGGTGCTTTAATTGCATTAATGGTACTTGCACCAATAAAAAAGGAACTTTATGAAAAAATAATAAATTTTTACTTACCACAACTTATTTCTTCTTTAACTCTAATGTCACTAAAATTATGTCAGGATGACCTATCTTAATTTCATTCTTTTCTTAAAATTATGTCATCTAAACACAATTTTAATTAAAATCAAAAAATAATTTTAAAATTGTGTCCTTGTCATATGATTTCTTTAAATGAAATCATGTCATATAGGTATATGATTACTCATTTTTTTACAAACTTTTGTAAATATAAAAAAATTGCATATTTCTGTGCTTTAACTTTTGTGATTATAACTATAAATAAATGGTGTACATTGTGTTTGGAATATGATGAATGTTTTTCATTTATTTTTCACATGTCACAACGTGAATTTGGTTTGGATTCGAAGACACGTTACTTTTGGCTTAATATGAAAACTTGCTTTTCGGATATGTAAGTAGAAAATTCTAATCAGTAAAATAAACATAGGCTAACTTTTTTTTTAATTTTGAAGTTTAATGTAATAATTTAAATGACACATTGTAGTAAGCTGTGAAATTTGACTTTGACTTACATGGATTAACATAATTCGAGTTGAAATAAAAAACGAGTTAATTCAATTCAGTTATACAAAAATCTTGTATTACAATTCAATTTATTTAAATATTTAAACATGTCTTGTTCTTTCAACTTATTTAATATATTTATTTTATTATAATAAAATTGATTGGTTTGACCTATCTATTTGTAACAGTATATTCAAAATATCCATATAATATTTATTATAATTAAAAAATAATATTATAAAGATAATAAAATAATCAAAATTAATTTATATAATTGAGTAATCAAATAAATTAAGTATTCAAAATATTTAAACACTTTTGAACAAAATTTAAGTATTAAAACAGACCAAAATGTTGACCTACATAAGTAATTATAACTAAAAATAATAAATAATTATTTTTTGAGTTACATGCTTAATTCATTTTCAACTGTAGGCCGTTTATACTTGTGGTAAACTCATATGACTCCAAACAAACCATATATTAAGAAAGCAATAAAGCAAAGAATGCCTAACTCTTTGACTTTTAAGCTCTTGTAAAAGTCTCACTATGTAAATAATACTCTAAGTCAAGCATAATATACCCAATGAGATTTTTCGAGTTCGTAATAGACTTTAAGACTTTCCATAGTGGCGTATTTTATGAAGTGAATAATAATTATTCTTCACTTTCAAATAGAAGAAGAAAAGAGGCAATATTCAATGTTTTATTTTATTTTAATATAGTTTACAATCTTAAATTATACAGTTTAAAAAAAAGATAATGGTTGAGTAGTCAAGTTAGGTTGGGAATAGTGATTTTCTTTAAGAAGATGTATACATGCTTAATTGTCATCAAGTTAAAACGAGTTAATTATGTTTTCTTTAATTCTTGAGATAACGATATCTCTCAAATGAAAAAAAAAAATTGAATAAAATCTAATGTTAATCCTTAAAATACTAATTTAAACTCTAAATTTAAATCCCACCCCAAACTCTTAAAAAATTATTTAATCTCTGAAATTTAGTGTTTAAGAATTAAAATAATATTATTTTTAATTTTAAGAAAACTTAATTAAACCCATCAAAATTGAATAACTCCATCCATAATGTGTTGGATCCCACCCAGGCCCTCACAAAAAGAGGATAAGTTTTTAGAATCCAAAATTGTAGACAGGTTGGTGTACATTGTGTTCCAAACAAGGTTGGAGTAAAGTTTGAAAGAAAAGATATGTGTGTAGAAAAGGAAGAGATAAGAGCCACACTTTAAGGACATGTGGAAGGAAAATGATGAAAAAAGAAGAAGCAATAAGAACAGGTAGATGCATTTATTAGATAGGTTATGTTGTCTGTTACGTACAATCTCACTCTCCTCAAATCTAATGTTGTGGTCCAAATAAAAACATGAGGTCCTTCTCTTTCCACAATCACACACACCATTGTACCTAACTCAAGTTCCAATTTATCTCTCTCTCACCTTGATCAAACATTTTGTTTTGCACTTCTTTCTGATTGTGCAACCGAAAGATGGGAGGATAGAAACTAGAAAAAAATAGAGGAAAGATGGGAGGATAGAAGCTAGAAAAAAAATATAGGGATGTAAGTGGTTTGGATGGTAAGAGGGAAAAAACATTGGATAATTGTAAGTAAATTATGATGTATAACAACATAATTTCATTATGAACACAAGTAAATAAATGAATTTCATTATGAACATAATTAATTATCGTATTTCATATAGGAAAGAAGTTAATGTTTGTAATTATTGGTTTACTTGTATATTTCAATTGTGTGGAAAAAAATATGATAAGAAAGGGAGAATATATGAGGGATTAGGATAAGAAGGAGAAGAAGAGTTTTAATGAGTTTATTTTTAAAAGGTAAATCCTTTAGATGATATAGACTAAATGGTAGGATAAAAAGTATAATTGATAAGTTCTACTATTATTTGAACGATTGGAATCATTGTGCAATTCATTTTAAATATAATATTCATGACCATTGTATCATCATGGTCAAAACAATAATATAGAGCGTTGGATTGATGATTCGAATATAAAGCTCAAAATGTTTGTAAAAGAGGTCTGATAAGGTGGTTAAGTGTAGAGTAAGGGGATATGTCTTGAAAAAAAAGTTGAGAGGTCTAACATAATGTTTAAATAGTGGAATGAAAGTCAATTTGGTGATATTTAGGAAAAAAAGAGCTAAATAAATTATTAAGAACATAATGAACTTGAAAAATGAGAAGAAAAGGTCAACCTTAATGAGGAAAGATTTGGGAGAGGAGGAAGTTACAAAGAGTTCAAGCAAATTTCTAAGCATATAAGGCCATACTTAGGCAAAAGCTTTGAAAAGATCAATCTCTCCTCTAAAGTTTGTGAGATTAGGAATGGAAATACTTGGTCTTTGTTCTCTCCCTTAGTTGATTTTGTTGATGTTTGAATATGAAAAATATTATAATCTCTCAAGAGGAAGATGTGTCTAATTGGATGCTTGAGGATTCTCACATCTTAATTAGAAGTCTCCTTGGAGTTATATCTCTACTATGGAGATTTCTTATGATTGGGGCAATGTTATTTGGTCCTCTTCCATTCTTCTTTTCAAATTTTTAGATTTATGGAAACTTTTACACTGTAGGTTGCCTACGAACATTGAGTTTAAAAAAGAAAGGTGATTTCATGTTCCATGTACTCTTAGGAGGACTCTATTTCTCATCTCGTTTTTGAATGTCCTGATGTCTTGTCCATCTGGTCTTGACTTCAACAATTTTTTTCTTCTGAGTTGACTGTTTCACTAGTAGAAAAATAGATTTCTACGTCGGTTCTGGAGGACATTCTACGTCGATTCCAAAATCGACGTAGATGTAAACAACGTAGAAAGTCTTGAACATATAACGTCAGTTATGCAACCGAAGTAATATGTATGTCACTACTTCAGTTGAAAATAGAAACCGATATATACCCAACTAAAATAATTAAATGAAGTGGATACTACGTCGATTGTAGCTTACAACCGACGTAAAAAGTTACCTATTACGTCAGTTCCAACTTACAACCAACGTAATAAGTATTATTTTTCAAAAAAAAATTAATAGGTTGATAAATCTCTAATCGATACAAGAAAACACCACAAAAAAAATTAGAATTTTCTAGCAAGAATAAATATGTGAAATAAAAGGCTATAATCTACAAAAATGGGTGAAAAATAACAAAAAAATGAAAAACCTTAAACGATGAAATTTTGGAATTTTTAGAGGCCCAACCGCCTTCGGCAGATAGCCAGTGAATCCATTACCCCATTTGGAGCAACTTTCATTTTTTGATCGTCTTAATCCGAGCTCTATCAAAAGTTATAGTTGTTTGAAGTTTTTTGTCGTAAATTTTGAAACTCTAAATGTATGATAAATCTATACAATGTAAAAACTCTACCATCAAATATACTCTAAATCAAGTTGTTGATAAAAAATTTGGATAAAAAATAAACTTCTAACTATTTTTAATGAATTTTACAAAATTGCTAACCTCTTGTAAAAAAGAGGTGTCGAACCAAGCATTCAACTGAGACAACCACAAAGCTTGCGCACGCCAAACGAACGTGGAAGAAGTCAAAAATGGAGCCAAACAAACCCTAGCAAAACCAATGAACAACAAATATGCAAATGAAAACTAGTGAAAAGAGAAAGCAACACCATGCGAAATACAAATGAAAACTACTGAGAAAAAAAAACAGCACCACGCGAAACGAACCTCACAACGTGAAACAGGAGAAGGTAGCGAGGCTAAGAGGAGAAGGTAGCGAGGTTGTGGAGAAGGTAGCGGGCTAAGAAGAAAAGGCAGTGAGGCATAAGAGAAAAATGTAAGCGTAAGAGTTATCTAAGAGTCAATATCTCTCTTGAAATCCCTAATTTTAACTCGAGGGACATACTACATCGGTTGGGAACTCCCAACTGACGTAGTATCTAACCAAATTTTTACCAAAATTCACTCGAGCACAACGGGAAAGATATTACATCGGTTGAAAAGTCTCAACCGATGTAATATAGGCTACATACTACGTCGGTTGGCACCTCCCAACCGACGTAGTATCTTTAGCACTCTCAAAAATTTTGAATTTTTATCTTTTTCAGTCTTTTCTACGTCGGTTATGAGTAGCAATTGACGTAAAATATGATGTATTATGTCGGGTTTGAGTTAATTGACGTAATATCTGTTTAAATATTTACAAAAATGTCACTGTATTTTTATTTACATCGGTTCCGTTTTGACCGACGTATTATCTTAACGTAAAATGTGTTTTTTGTACTAGTGTTTATCCTCTAATGTGTTTTTATCTTTTGTGAAGTATATTTTATTAAGTCTTTTAGAAGTCCTTTTATTAAACTCATTAGACTTGCCCCTATCTCCTTTTCAGTTTGGATGATTTGAAGGAAGATAAATTATTCTAGGTTCCAATAGGATATTAACATTCATATGACTATTAATTCTAAAAAAAATTGTTAGAATGTTAGGTAATTCCTCTAATAAAGTTATGAATAATGATATTACTGAATTTTATATTTAATTTTTTATATAAGTTTTAGGTTTGGGAAAACTTATCATCTAATTTAGTTAGTTTGAGACTTCTACGTGGCTTGCTGGAGTAAAGTTAACATGATGGTGCTACCAGAGGTTTATCAAGTTAGGTCTTGATTCCTGTGTTGGTATCTTCAAAAGAAGCTAGGAGAGTTTGTTGGTGATTTTTCTTTATTGGAAGTCCAGTCTTTTCTTTTTGATGAGCTTATGAGTGTTATCTTAACAATAGAGCACTCTAAAGATGCTGGTTATGGGCGTTTATGGCTGGAGAGTGATTCTATCCTAGTTTGTCAAGCTTTTATCTTGACTCAACTTGTTTCTTGTTCTATTAGAGGAAGATGGAATAAGTGTTTATCCTTTTTATAAAGATATTGATTTCAAAGTTTCACATATTTTTAGAAAGGGTAATCATTATGCTGATAAATTGGCTTCTTTATAACTGAATATTACATTTTATTTCTCTTGGTATAACAACTTACCTTTTACCAATACTTTAGATTTTTTTATTTTTCATAACAGGTATAGACTCTCTATGTTTTGTCTTGTTTAAGTCCTTTTTGAGAATGATTTTGCATCTCCTTGCACGGATTTGACCTAGTCCCCGTGTTTGTTTATTTTTTTTCTTTTTATGGTATGTTTCTTTTTATCCTTAAAAGGAAAGAGAAAAGTTAAGAAAACGAAGGAACATGGAAGAAGCAAAATTAGATAAGTCAACATGATTTCTTACTTGGCCATAATGACTTTTGCTCAACCAGCCTTTTTCCTTACTCAACCAAAGTATGGACTAGAGAGTAATATATTTTCATCATCAAGTCTCGTCCAATGAGTTCTATAAGAAGAGAGCATGTAAACACTTTTTTACAAACTTTGCCCATTAAGCCCAAATTCTCACTCAACAAGCCATTTATACAACTACGTAACATTGACTCAAAATCTCATATAGAAAGAAGAAGAATGAAATATAGAGAAAAAAAATGTTATGACACCTATTTATTAGAGATTTCCTCCATGACTCTCACCTCCATTTTTTTTCATCTCTTTATTTAATTTCCATGCTATTGAACACCATGAGCATATAAATTCTCTTTTTTTGTGATTAGATGTAATCACTAAACTTTCTAGTATATTTTTATTACATATTTATACATGTCTATATTCTCTTCTTCATTAATCTTTAATTTTTATTCTTATTGTTTATTATAGATTTATGAATTATGAATTAGTTAAAGTAGTAAAAAGTTAGAAAATCCTTAAGAATGAATTCTTGACCTAAGATAAAATAATCACTAAATCATTTGTACAAAATGAAGAATGACTTATTGATTATCTTTAAATCCTTAAACTTAATGTATATTTTTTTTAGTTGACATTAAATTGCAATTCAATATGATATACTTAGTGTTTGCTCTAAAAAAATTGGGATATAACTTTTCATGACAAAGATTGATGACAATAAAAAAGAAGAAAATTTAAATTTATAAGCTTAATTGGACAAGAAAGTGAGGTGGTGAAATCCAATCCAAACAATTTTTATATTATATATTTTAATTTGAGTATCTTTTCCGTAAAATTATTTTATAGTGTTTAGTTTTAATTTTTCTTTTACGTTGTTATTTAATTTCACTTAATGTTTTATCATTTATATTTAAGCTTAATAATATAAAGTTGGTGTAGTCCAAGTTTAAAAATGACACTTTTACTTATTTTCAAAACTATTGACTACAATAGTGTGTTTTCTAGAAAGTCATCATTGATAAAAAGGCTTCTTGGGGCTTTGGTTTCATCTTTCTCTTCCATAACCTAATACCTTAGAGTATACGTATAAGGAACTTGAGGTCAGAGAAATTAGTTTTTGTTGTAAATTAAAATTTAAACTATAAGTGATATTTTGAGGTTGTGCTTAAACATGGATTCTTGCATGTGTGTGGCCAATCTGTTAACGGAATGCAGTTTTCAGTGTGAAACTTATACGACCGTCGCCGCCGCGGTCTCGTCTCCCACCGCCGCGGCCGCCGTCTTCTTCCCCACTTCGTCGCCGTCACTTCCTCAACTCAAACCGCCCAGCGAAATCACCTCCGACCTCCGTCTCTGCCACCCCTTTGCGGGCACTGCTGGCAGTTTCTCCAGAAACTCCGCGACGCGAATCCTCATTTTACTCTTCACTTTGCCGATAAATAAAAAAAAAAAGAAAAAAAAAAAACTCTTCACTTCCTCTTCTTGTCCCATCGCTTCGGTTCCTTGATTTCGATTATATTGTTTTAACATGTGAACAAATGAGAGTGGATGTTCTAAACAATTTCTTAATTAATGTTAGGCAGTTGATTCGTGTACCATACAAATCAACTTTTTTATGTTTTTGTTTTTTTGTTTTTTCTTAGTTTCTCTTTATCTTCTTCTCTTGTACTATTTGTTATAGATTCATTATATATATTAGAAAAAAACTAAAATTAAGTTGTAAAGAAAAAAGTAATCATACTACAC
>Ga0123340_1007144_pt1 | contig 10657 bp, 6 predicted proteins | sample SirMexnodulemix_FD_89961 | JGI IMG/M metagenome (GOLD analysis project Ga0123340, IMG submission 89961) | Root nodule microbial communities of legume samples collected from Mexico - Siratro Mexico nodule mix | ecosystem: Host-associated > Plants > Roots > Nodule | place: Mexico: Nepantla...
GCGCCTTCTAACACACAACCACTTCTTCACCAAAATACCCTCACACAACGGTGAAGAAGAAGAAACTATGTATGATTTGACTCTTGCATCCAAGTTTCTAGTGAGAAGCAACTCATTCTGCTTAGCACCTCTAGTTGAAGTATCATTTCGTCCAAGTACATTAGACTTGTGGAAGTCCTCCAACAAACTGTTTGCAGAGGATACGGAAGTTCCGTTCTTCGAGAGCGTAATCGGGGAGAGATACTGGGACTTCATCAACAAAGATTTGAACTTGCAGAATGCGTTTCAAAAGGCAATGGCAGCTGATTCAGAAATCATCAAGGTGGGCCTCCAAGAATGCAAGCACGTCTTTGAGGGGTTGGGTTCTCTTGTCGATGTGGGAGGTGGCACTGGTGCTGTCTCCAAGCTCTTACACCAATCCTTTCCTCACTTGAAATGCATAGTCTTGGACCAACCACAAGTTGTGGCTAACTTCACAACAACCCAAAATCTGAGTTTTGTTGGTGGTGATATGTTTGACTCCATACCTTCTGCTGATGCAGTTTTACTCAAGGTATGCATCGATGTCCAAATATATGTTCATCAAACATTAAGTTTGTTTATTTTTTCCATTATTCCAAGTCTTAGACATTAGTGTATAATAAGAGAAGTACAAATAGTTTACACACAACTGTTATCTTGTCACACAAATTAATGTGTACAATATAGGGTGACTAATATTGAATTCATAAGTGCCTGATATTAAAATCATATACTAAATGTGTACCATTATTGCTGAAATTTGAGTTAATTATTTTGCAGTGGGTTCTGCATAACTGGAATAATGAACTCTCCATAAAGATATTGAAGAACTGCAAAGAAGCTATTTCTGGGAGAGGGAAGGAAGGAAAGGTGGTAATCATAGACATAGTAATTGATGAAGCAGGTGACGATCGAGGCCTGACAGAGATGAAGCTGGGCTATGACTTGGGGATGCTCACTCTCTTCAATGCAAAAGAAAGAGAAAAGAAAGAATGGGAGAAACTCATTTACGAAGCTGGCTTCAGCAGCTGCACGTTTAGCCCAGTATTTGGCTTGAAATCTCTCATTGAAGTTTATCCTTGATTTCTTTATCAGTTGTTTTAATTAATGTGTGCTACCATTTCAATAAGTTTCTACTTCATGCATGTTAACAACAATAAATTTCTTTATAACAATCATTCTATGGAAAATTTCACTTTGTTTAGATTTGTCGTTTTAGGAGTTGTAAGTTTTTATCTAATCACCTAATAATTTGTTTGTTTTACTTTTATATAGTTGATTCTATGTGCTTTTATATATTTTTATATAAAAATTTCTATGGAACTTTTTTATATATTTGCTTGTTAATTCATGCATATTTACAACAATAAATTTCTTTATGGCAGTCATTCTATGGAAAATTTCACTTTGTTTAGATTTGTTTTCTTAGGACTTGAGCTTTTATCTAATAATCTAATATTTTTTATTTTTTATTTTTATAATATTGATTTTATGTGCTTTTTCAAACACATTTATTCTTAAAAAAATGTTAATCTGTCTAATTTAAAATAATATAATTTATGTAAGATTCAACTGTGTATTCAATATTAACCAAAATTAATATCGACATTGATGAAAATTAATTTAATAATTGGAAAAAAATATTCGGTCACACACCTTAACTATAAAATAATGTTTCTCCCTTTCCAGAATTGTAATATAGTGTTATACTTTTTTTATTTTTATAATTTTGAAATAACTTTAAAATATGATATTACAACTAAATATCATGTTAATAGAAATTTAGTCTATGAATAAGTTAAAAAAAATATTTCTTCATTTATTTGGTTACCCTGAACAAATGCAGTAAGAGCACCTAAATTATTTTTAATGAGGTTATATTCACTAGTAGAAAAATAATTTTCTACGTCGGTTCTGGAAGACATTTTATCTCGGTTTTGAATCGATATTGATGTAGGCGACATAGAAAGTATTGGACATATAACATCGGTTATGCAACCGACATAAGATGTACGCCACTACATCGGTTGAAAAAAAGAAACTGACATTTTATATACAACTAAAATACTGAATTACAACGTAAGAAGTGATTACTACGTCGGCTGTAAATTACAACCATGTAAAAAGTTATTTATTACGTCAGTTGTAAATTACAACTGACGTAAAAAGTTATTTTTTTTAAAATAGTGGGTTGGTAAATCTCTAATCAATACAAGAAAATACCACAAAAATTTTTGGAATTTTCTAGCAAGTATAGATATGTGAAATAAAAGGTTACAATCTAAAAAAATAGGTGAAAAATAACAAAAAAATAAAAAAGAAACCTTAAAAGATGGAATTTTGGAATTTCCGGATTTGTTACCCCATTTTGAGCAACTTTCATTTTTGGAGCGTCTCCATCCGAGCTCTCTACCAAAAGTTATGGTTGTTTGAAGTTTTTTCGTCCTAAATTTTTTAAACCCTAAATCTATCATAAACCTATACAATGTAAGAACTCTACCATGAAATATATACTAAATCAAGATGTTGATAAAAAAATTTGGGTCAAAAATAAATTTCTAACTTTTTTTAATGAATTTTACAAAATTGCTAACCTCTTGCAAAGAGAAGAGGCAAGTGTCGAACCAAACATTCAACTGAGACAACTAAGAAGCTTGTGCACACCAAACAAATATGAAAGAAGCCAAAAATGGAGCCAAACGAACCCTGGCAAAACCAATAAACAACAAAGATGCAAATAAAAACCAATGAGAAGAGAAAGCGACACCACGCAAAATACAAATGAAAACTAGTGAGAATAAAAGCGGAACCACGCGAAGGCTTAGACAAGAAGACAATGAGGTTGAGGAGAAGGAAACGAGGCCGAGAAGGAGACAGTGAGGCTGATGAGGAGGCAGTGAGGATGAGGAGAAGAGGAAGGTGAAGGAGAAGAAAACGTAAGAGAAAAATGTAAGTGTAAGACTCTCTTTGAAATCCCTAATTTTAACTCGAGGGACATACTACGTCGGTTGGGAGTTCCCAATCAACGTAGTATCTGACCAAATTTTACCAAATTTTATTCAAAATTCACTTACGTTAGTTGAAAAGTCCCAACCGACGTAATTTGGGCTACACTACGTCGGTTGGCACCTCCCAACCGACATAGTATCTTCATTGCTATTACAAAATTTTCAAATTTTGAATTTTTACTTTTTTCAGTCTTTCTACATCAGTTATAAGTAGCAATTAACGTAAAATATGATGTATTATGTCGAGTTTGAGTTAACCAACGTAATATCTCTTGAAATATTTACAAAAATACCACCACATTTTTGTGTACATCGGTTCCATTTTAACCGACATATTATCCTAACGTAGAATGTGTATTTTGTATTAGTGATTTGACATTTTCGGGGGTTTTAACCCCCACTAAGTACCCGTGGTTTCAACTTTTGCGAGAAGAGCCAGCAACGTTACCTAGTTATTGACGGTTTTTACTAACCCCTGGAATGATAATTATTAATCCCGTTATTTCTGGCGGTTTGAAACCTCCCCTGTTTTTGACAGTTTTAAACCCCTGATATTTTAGGTGGTTTCAAACCACCATTCGAGTGATTTTGAACGTAAACTCTGTTAAATTCATCTGTTATGTTTTTTTTATGGATTTTATTAATTAAATTTATTGACTAAATTTATGAAACAACTTAAGAGATCATAAAAAGAAAAATATTGGTATTTAAAATTTAATATAACATTAATAAAAGCAACAAACAACAAAGTCTACAACTATAAAGTAAGATGATGTAAACTTCAAACTTTAAGGTTTTTGAACATTACACTATCATTAGTTCTCAATCATAAAATTAAGCATAATGAAAAAACTAAATAACTTTTTCCAATTATGATTCTTGATGTTGATCATTAGTTTCTTCGTAAGATACACTTCCTTAATAAGATACCTGATATATAAAGAATAATCATAATTAATGACATTCAAATTATAATATAAAATATATATTAATTTAATCAAGATTTAACTCGATGACGTTTGAAACTTAGCAAAGTCACGAGGCAATTAATCGGGATAATTTTGAACCAAAAGATTCATCAATGTCTTCGTTTCATTGACTTGTGATGTTAGTGTAGAAGCCTATTTTAAAACACAATCAATACAATTAGTCAAACTCAATAATATTAAAACTGAAATTAGCCAACCAATTTTAAACATACATGTTTAGTATCATGTAATTAAACACTTATCATCGATATATATGGATTTTGGTACACTGCTTTACCTAAAATTAATATATACATACAAATTTAGATCCGATATAATTGATAATCTATATGTAATAAAATATTTCATTAAAATAATTATAAAACATATAAGAAGTCTATGAAATTGCATCTAAATTTTATCCTTAAACAACAATAAATTGACCATTTCATCTATGAAAAAAATTCACTAATCATGTATAATAATTAGTTGTTTAATTCCATTTTTATTTAAGATAAACATAGTCGAAAACATGTAACATCTCTTGACTTCATGTTTGTAGCCAACATGGGTAGCAGGGAATGTTACGCACATCCAATTGTATCATGCATAAAATATTATATGAATAGCTAGTTGAAGCATGCAAACTAATTAATTAATTTTGGTGCATATCTTATTCTATATAAATCATACCCTAGCCAAAGCCATAATAACTAAGTTCAAAGCAGGGTAAGAGCACAACAGATGGCTTCTATCATCCAATCCCTACTTGTGTTTGTTATAGCCACTTTGGCCACATTTATGCTTAAATAATAATGTATAAAAAATATCTATAACCATATTTTAGTTAAAATATTACTGTTACACCTATAACCTATCAATAGGAAGAAAAAGTTGGGACTGGTATTTTCTGTTTATTCTAGTAATGATATTGAATGCTACTTATGTAATGGTAGTTCTACTATTTGATTTTTCAAAGCTAAATGAAAAGCTAAAAAATTATGAACATGATTTTGTAATTGTGTGTAGGAAGGGGAACTTGAAGATGTCTCATTGTATGAATAAGCATTGTAACCAAAAATTTTAGTTATCCATACCTCTCCTCTATTAACCTTGTGGCTACACTCGTTTTCCTCTAAAATAGAATAAAAATTAAGTGACACAATGTACATTAAATTAAAACATAAATTTCACATGAATATATGTATTGTTGTCACTGTTTCATCTATTTTCCTTACAATGCTCTTAGATCCACCAATGTGAGCAATGGTTTGCTTTGTGTTATTCTCTTTATTTTTTTAATGCATTATCCTATTCGTCAACATATAAAAATTAATAAATTTGAATGTAGGTGATGGAAAAGAGTTTCAATTGTACCTTTGTTTTTGAATTTAAACGATAATTCACAAAAAAAGCCTACTGATCTCTGTCTCTTCCTTCTGAAGCCATTGCGATCAATTCATCTCTAGTACGTGTTCCATCATTTCTTTGTTGCCACAATTCTTGTTGGTAGTCTCTCCATTTTATGTTTAGTGATTTAAGGACATGATTTATATGAACATCAGAATGAACATCAAATTTAGCCTTCAAAAAATAAAACAATCAGGTTTAACAATGTTTATGGTATAAGAATATTATAAATTAAAATTATACATTGCTGACCTGAATAGTGTTCTTAAGCATATTTTCTTTATAATCTTTAGGAATCTTCCTCCAACTAGAATAGCTAATAGGAAATGCATTATAGTTTCTTGCAATACTACCTAAAAACCTATTAATACTCCAACATCATTCCATTGCACAACAATCCTGTCATTCAGAGGTAAATGCCAAACATCATTGGTTCTTAGTTGTTTTGTATTTTTCTTTCCTTGATCATATGTGAGAGGTAGTAGTATCAAGCATAATCATTATGGATTATAAATTTGGTTAAGAAAACAATGTAAAGACATTTGGCTTACTAATGACGTTAACAAGGCATGCTCTTTTGCGGGCAGCAAGCCTTTGTTGAGGTGTTTACAACTCAATTTCCTCATTTTCTTCCTCTTCATTTTCTGAATATGAATCTGATGTAGCAATTATTGTTGGTACGAGTACATGTACAAATTGATGTGGTGGTTGAGAATCAAATTGAGGTGCAATTGAAGGTTGAACACTGAATGTGGGAACAGAGTTGGTTTGGCTAGTTAAACATAACCTCAAAGATTCATGAAATGATGTTTTAGTTTAGATGTCTGTGATGTATGGTGAATATGTATATGTATGAACATATTTTTAAATGTATATACATGGGAATAAAATCAGATAAATGAAAAAAGGGTAAGTCAATTTGTAAAAGGCCACATATCAAACCATCTCTGTTAGTTGGTAAATGTTCATGACTCTTATTATAAATTGACTAACGAGTAATAATGAACTCAAAAACAAATACATCAGTAAAACTATATATAAATAAGAAGTTATAGTGATGTTTCCTTGTGATTGAACATTTACCCACACGGTGCCATATTCCTTATTATTTATAATGATTCTATTTGTGAATTTATCAACAAAGACTATGATCATTACCACTCTTATTAAATATATCAAGCTTTATATATGCCTTTTGTTTTTCTTCTTTTTCTTTATACAATAGTGCAAACTTTATAAGTAATGTTACTTTGACACCGTGACATGTCATTACGTTCATTTGACACTGCTGACGTGTAAAAAATATTATTTCTTTAATCCATGTGTACAGTAACAGCGAGAGGCAAAGGTGAAAAGCAAAAATCTGGACAGATTCATTCTTGCGCGCTTCTCTTACACTTTACGACTTCTCATCTTCCACAAAGAACTCACTCTCTCTATAACTCTCGTCTCCCCAACGTTGGTCTGTCTCCTTTGCCGGCGTTACCGTGTCATCTCCGTGGTCTGTCGAGTCTCGTTATTGTGGTGGTTCGTTTAGGGTTGCGGTTCAATGCCACTGTGAAACTATTTAGGTTTTTTGTGTAAAGGTTCGTCTTTTATTACTGCTTTATTATAGTTTTGTTGTTGGCTGCTGATGTTTACACAAAAGCTTCATTTTTTGTTTGGTTTGAGTTCCGTTTGTGGGGTTTGGGGTTTGTAGTACTTTAAGTAAGTAAAGGTTTGTCTTTTGATGGAAAAGGAAGCTTTTATTGGTTGTTTTACGGTTTTGTTCTTGGTTGTTCATTTTTGGCATTTTTGGCGTTTGATTTTTCCGTTTGGGGTTTGGGGTCTCTGATGGTTGAAGAAAAGGTTGGTCTTTTATAGGGTTGTGTTCAAAAGGGAGGAACCTTTTTATGTTTTTATAATGTTGAAATATTTTTCTGTGCTGATCTGACCTAGTCGACAAAGTTTGAATACGTTGTCCCCTCATTAGACAAGGGTTAACCAGAGGTGGTGTGTAAAGTAATATTACTGATTCTGAGCTTACAAAACATGACAGGTTTCCTATGGGATAACGAAGCAAACCTTAGTAGTGGTTTTAGCAACTGAAGTTATAAGCGTTAATGAGGATCATTATCGCATAATAAGTTCTTAACTTCTTCGATTAAAGTATCCCTTCACTAAACATTGGGTAACCTCTCGGAAGTTAAGAACTTTATTTGGGATAATAGTTTTGAGGTCAACACATACGAGTTTAGACGCTAAAACTTCAACTATGGGGTGTCGTCATTTAAAAAGAGTTAACCTGTGATGTTTTATATTCTCAAAACCAGTATTAATACAACCAGTAATCATTGTTGTGGGTCCAGTGAAAAAAGTTTATATGGGCTAATAGTCCTCATGAACACATTTGAGTTTAGTCTCCAAAACATCAACTACGATTACCCGACATGAAAAAAGGGCTAACCGGTCATGAATGCATAGTTAGAAGTCATCTGATTGAAATTGCTTTGTTTGTGTAGCTGTTTGAAAATTGGAAGAGTCATGGCTGCAAAAGGAAAATAATGTTAGTGTCAATGATGGAGAACCTACGATAAGTTTGTTTGTAAGTTTTTTCTTGTTATTGAAATGTTTTAAATGTGAAGATAGTAACAAAAACGTTATATATAATTTGCAGGTTAGACTTAAGCATAGGGTGAACACAAACATCAAAGTGCAAGTCAACAAGAAAATGGGTGACGTTCAAAGACAAGAATTGGAAATGACACTATTTAGATGGATGCTACACATGGAAGAGGGTCTAAAAATTTTGAATGTATTGATCCTAGAGTTGGTTAGTCATGGAACATCCAAACAAGCAGCTTCAGGATTAGGGAGCATCTGGTTCCCTTTTCTCTTTTAGATGTTTGTGTTATACTAGGTTTGGATATTAGTGGGCAACAAGTTAGTCTTGATCACTCTACACTCGGTTTGGTCAACAAGTTGTTTGGTCAGGAGGACATCACAGTTGGCAAGATTTTATTGAAATTAGATGAGGAAGAGAATGTTCAAAATTATTGTAGATTGCATATATTGCTTTTGTTTGTAGTTTTTTATTTTCCACGCATTTCAAGGACAGTTAGTTCATTTCTTTTTACTTTATTAGATAATTTATAGTCCTTACATATGTGGAATTAGGGTGAGGTTGTTCACAGTTACTTGGTCAAGACTCTAAACCGAGCCTGCCATCTTTTCTGCCATCAGACGAACACTGGTGGCCTACACTTGTCCGGTTGTGTCCCTGTGTTGCAGGTTTGTGTCTTATTTATTGAAATTATGTATAATGTGGTATGCATTTGGGAATGAAAGATGTGGTTTGTTAATTGGGTTTGATTTTTTTTTTGTGAAGCTATGGGTTGTGCAACATCTCGGATTGGGATGCAGTTATTTGTTCCCCCGAATTCGTGATTGGCCAGTCATTAGGAGTTTGAGATACTCCTCAAAAATTGAGCATTTAATTATAAATAGTCAGGTAATTGTGATTGTTGTTTGAATTTTTTACATTATGATTGTAGAATTTATTGTTATGTGGTAATAATTATTGTTTATGTGTTGTGTATATTGTTTGGGATTGGAACTTGACCGAAGAGGAGGAGAATGTGGACATTGTGCGTAATGCACGTCAACATATACAGTCTTCAGCTGCAGTTGTTAGTGAGGGTGAGGATGTTCAGGCCGAGGAGTGTGAGGAGTGGAAAAAGGCTTTGGAAAGAATAGAAATTATTCACTCCAATGCGAAGCAGATCTCTGCAGTAGCTAAGAAATTAGACTATTGAGAGAGGAATTGAGCACTGCCCCATTCTCCATTGGACGAAGGAATAGGTCAAGGACTCCGATAAGGAGTCGTCCAAGTCTCAGTCCCACATTCTCTCCCAGAAACAGCCCCACTATCACTTCACTCCTAGAAGGAGTCTCCGTAAGAGCGACCAAACGAGTTTCAGAATGCTCAAGAAAGCATCAGTCCAAAGATTGTAGAAAAGACTCCCCCAATCATCAGTCAAAACAGTCCCAAAAACACTCCCCTGACGCTCACTCCAACTATTGCTGAAAAGAGTTCCCTCACTCTCAAAATTAGTCTGCACATGAGTCCCCCAAAAATTCCAGCAAAAAGTCCCTCAAAGACAACAGAAAAGACTCCAACAAACACTCTCACAATCACTCCTCCCAAAAGCCTCGCAATTACTCCCCTAGAGAGTGCAGATGGTCATAATAAAATAATAAGAAAGAGGATTCACTTAGGTGGTAACTGCTCTTATGTTAAAAAAAGATCTACTGATCACTTTGAGATACGGAAGAAGGGGGAGGATACAAAGATAAAAAGGAAAAAAGAGAGAGAAAGAAGAGAAGAAGAAAGAAAGAAGATTGATTCTCCTGTCTTACTATCCACACTCAGTTTAAAACTGAGAAGCAAGGAACATTTAGAAAGGAGGCTATCATTCTTAAAGAACAATCACAAGTATGATTTGCAAGGTTTAAATTTTCATATGGATCTTGAAGTTTGAAATTTGTAAATCATGTTCTTATCTTCTTGTGACATTTTTTTATTTCTTCATCATATCATTTTCATATAAAGAAAAAAAATAAAAAAAAAAGTTCCTTTTGCTCTTTATATCATTTTGTATTTTTACACGATAATTTTTTTATTTCTTACAAAAAAAAATTTCATCATCTTCCATAAATCTTTTCATGTATTTTGGGCTCCTAAGAGCTCTAATTCATCAAATTGAGATAAAGGTAAAGAGAGAAGTTATTCATTATCAATTCCAAAAGGCGACTTCCATAATCACCTTTCACCTTCAAAACAACCCAAAACAGTACCTAAAAATCACCTTTACACCACTCCATCAACCCCAAAACAGTTTCAATACACCTCTATCAAGTCACTGTTGCGCCACCATGCACCTCCACCACTGCCACCACCTCAATCTCCACAAATATTTCTTCCCCGTCGCACCATCACCATAGGATTATGCCTCTCCACTGTTTTAACCCAAATACACCAAAGGGAGAGCACCATACCCTCCAGCACCATCATTGCTGATGAGGACATCCAGGCCCAAGCCCAAGTGCAAACTCCAATTGAAGAATCTTTGCAAGGATTGGGAGGTCCCTATGACTAGAGCAAGGGCTAAGAAGCTAGAGGAGTCATTACAACAAGTGGTGGCAATAGTCTTTGAAGCTGCAACAAATAAGAAAGACTTTGAGGCCATCAAAATTCAAAATATACTAATA
>Ga0123340_1007146_pt1 | contig 10656 bp, 4 predicted proteins | sample SirMexnodulemix_FD_89961 | JGI IMG/M metagenome (GOLD analysis project Ga0123340, IMG submission 89961) | Root nodule microbial communities of legume samples collected from Mexico - Siratro Mexico nodule mix | ecosystem: Host-associated > Plants > Roots > Nodule | place: Mexico: Nepantla...
GTAAAAGGGGTGGTGAAGGGTATAATGGGATATGAAATATTTTAAAAAGGGTTAAATGGTAAATTTGCCTAGAGTATGGAGGTGCAGGAAGATGATATGGAGGTGCAGGAAGAAGCAGTCCTACTTTAGTATATAATTTTTGAAAAAAAAAATGAGATAATTTTGCAAGGAATAAAAAATTTGGATCGGGCCTGCTATCTAGCCTACAAACTCAGTGGACCCAGATTGACCTATCGCAATCTAACTAAAATAATCAGGCAAACTTTAATTTTTATATATTATGTGAAAACTTTGGAGTTGATAAATAAAAACGACATTAAAACTTAGAAAGTTATGAGGATTGAATTATAATAATATTTTGACTTTTTAAATTTATTATGCATAGTATAAAGTATTTAAGTATTAATTATAAAATCTTAATTTTATTAAATGTATTAAGATTTAAAATATATTTTTTACTCTAAACATAATTTTTGTTGTTGTCGATATATCTATTTAAACGTCCAACTTGTGGTCTAATATTTTTGAAAGTAAATATTAAATGAGTTATGTCACATAGATCCCTTTATAAAGGGAGTTAAAGTAGATTAAATTGATTCATTTTGATGGTTATATCTAGACTTACATAATTTTGATCTTACATTTTGAATTCTGCAATGCATATACAATTCATATTTCCTGTATGTTTTTAAGGTTTCCATGTAAATACAAATATTTTATTTCATACAAATAACGCAAAAAGTATAAAGAAAAGACATGGTTTTATAGATATTATATCAAGCGTCAAATCTTGGTAACTTAAAAAATGTGGCAATTCTTCTTATTGGTAGGAAATAGGAATATTTCGTCATAATCTTTAAATTAAATTAATGGACATATTGCGTACTTAATTATAAATACTATGTGTTCTTAATTAAAAAAATGCTAAATTTATATTCTAATTTGTAATGTGAAGTGTTACTTTTAATAAAATGATTATAATTTGATACTTTTATTTATCATAATAAAAGGTTTTGACCTTATATGTTTGCTTTGTCTATTGAGATATGGGAGGGGAAGACAAGGTGGATTTCCCCCCAACAATTACATATTTCAAATTGTATAAAACTTAGTTTTAATATTTATATATAGCAAATATATAATTTCATAATTTACTAATTTAATTATGTGTGCTAAGTTTTTTAATTTTTTCTTTACAATTTATGGATTTGTTCCTCTCTTTGTGAAGATTAGATGTTAGATTGGCGAATTGTTAAGTTAAAAAAAAAAAAAAAAGAAAAAAACTTATAAAAATAAATTAAAAAAAAAAAAAAAAAAAATGGAAAACGACTTAAATTAATAAAATAAAAAAAAAAAAAAATAACAAATAATGAGAATAATTAGCCTATTTTTGTTAAAAGTAACTAACGAACCAGATACTAGTCCATAAAATTATCACCTGTAGTTGTTAATATATATAAAAATAGTATTTTTTATTGTTAAAATAGGCCTTAGATAGGATTTATTAAAAAGGTTCTTTGTGTTGTAGTTTACTTGTTGTTTAACATGTCTGTCGTTAAATGAGAACAATTACTTATAATACAAATATGAAAATATATAAGAGGGAAATATGAAAATGTATTTTTATTGAATACTCTTAAATATTTGAAGACATACAACTCATTCTAAAAAAAAGACTTAAATATTTTTCTGTTTTGTAATGTTGTTTTTGATACAGAGGAACTTGGCATCACAAATAGTGATTTTTTTTTTTAATTTCAATATTGCAAATGTATAAATTACATGAAAATTAAGTGTATATTTTGAATGTGCTTATGAGAAATTGTTTAGAATCTTATACATTTTCACTTTAATTTGAAAAAAAAAATGCATTGCTTTGTTCCTTCATGATAAAAGAGGATTTAACAAGTTTTGTTATGAATAATAATTTATTTGGATGACCTTATCCAATGTACTACCACCATGAAAAAAGTCTCAATCACATAAATCAAGTACATATCTAATTCAGATTATAAATAAATAAAATCTTCAATAAAAAATAAAAATGATGTTGATTTGATATATACTATCAAATGTTGGAAAAAAAAAATACAAACTCTCAACTTATGGGTGAAATGTGAATAATCATAAAATTAAATTAAATTATTTATGCAAATGGAAGCTGACACTTAAGAAATCGGTTAGTAAATCAATGATTTTTCTCCTAAAAAAGTTGAAAAATTTAAACCAATGAAAAATCAATCTGGAACTAACTGGTTTATCGCCTTACACAATAATTAATATATTTTGGTAAATAAAATGAGAGATTGAGTTGTTTAGGTAAATAAAAACATTATGGAACTATTATTAGGATAACATATTTGACACATATAACCTCTCATGGAATGATAGATCTTGAATAGGAGGGCCTTTGAACCAACTAGTCACTATAATCAATTTTCCCTCATGTTTAAAGTGTTGGAATTCATAATATTCATCTCAATTCGATTGGTAAGAAATAAAATGTCACTTCCTTTCTAAACTTTTCCCAAATTTCCCCCCCTATTTGTTGATACCTATTTCAATAATATTTCAATTTATTCCCCCTATTTATAATTCCCGCTTAATATTTTATATTAAAAAAAATTAAACTTAAATCTGTCTCTGGACTCTTCCATGTTTGGCATAGTGGGACGTAAACGTGCTTCCCTCTCCTGGCATCATGGCTTTACCGTTACACTGGCAAATTGGTAATTTTAACCAAACCCTAGATAAATTGGGGATATATAATCAACGTCAAGCTCACTCTTTTCCCCCACTCACATTCTCTCTATTTCTCCATCTCAAATTTCCATGGCCCTAACTATCTCTTCTCCAAAATTTCTCTCTTTACATTTGTTTGTGTTAGTAAGGTGCATCCACTATGATTCTCTGTTTCTCATATACTGGAACAGAGAATACGAAAAGATGCGAAATTAAAAGGTTCCTCAATGGACTGGCATAGTCCCAATTTTAATGGATTTTTGCTATTTCTCGTAGGATTCACAATTTCTAATCTTTTGTACAATTTTTTCTGTTTTCTTTTCTGGGTCTTGGTTTTCATTTTCTAAAATTAAGAAATCGTTCGCCTGCAAGGCTTGTTCTTTATATTTTTCTATTACTCTTTCTGTCTTCTGGGTTTCAATTATTGTTTCTTAAAACTTACGGATTCATGGGCAAGGTTGCATCTTTCTTTGACTTGAATTTTTTTATGTTGTTCTTTTTATGTTTCTTGATCTGGGTGTATTATGTGATTGCTCGATGATGATTGTTTTTGCTTTAACCACACCGAATAGATGCTGGATAGGGTTTTAGGGCTCGTTTCCATGAAGGGGTGACGTGATCTTTATGGTGCTTGGTTTAGCCCCGTGACTCCAACTTCTAACATAGGAGGTATTTGGTTACCTTTTCTTTTAGAGATTGGAAGAGGGCTTTTTCAAGCACTTTGAAGGGACTCTCCTTAAATTGGAGGGGTCTTTACCTATCTCAAGTTTACTCATGTGGAAAAAATTGGCCTGTAACTGAGAGCAATCAACCACTACAACTACCCTATATGTTTTCGAATCTTGATTTTGATTCCCTAATTTTTAATTGTGGCTTTCTTGAAAATAAGATTCATTTGAATTGTTGTTTGGTCTTCTGCAGGCAGATCTAAGAGGTGTGCTGGGATGCTCTCTCAAAAATAATATTTTGATACCCTTTGTAATCAATAATGTCGTATAATTATGAATGGATATGAGATAAAGGTGCTGCATTTGTGTTATTTATTACCCTTTTTATCAAAAACAATTTTGATTAGAGAAAGTAGATTTAGATGTGAGGTAGTGATAAATTGGTACATGACTAAGGTGTTGTGAACAAATACTTCTTTTTAAGTTCTTATGATAGTTATTCTTTATTCTTTCTACGAGAGGTCTGTTAGTTTTATTTGTTTATATGCTGATTATTTATATAATCAAAATTTAAAATATTCTTAATTAATTAAAACCGAAAGATATTTAAAATAACTTGTCATAAAATCAGCTCATTTTAAAATAGCTTTTATGAATATAAAATAAATGTACACAGTTTCTAACTTTTCTCAAAAGATAAATAAAAAAAAAATGTATTGGAATCGTAACTCATTTAATTTTTATATAAATTATGTGTGACTTTTTGAACCTGTTGAGCGGACCTAAGAAGGTGTCCTGGTAATTTTTCATTGTAATTTTTAATTATTGATTTGTCTCATGTTGATATTGTAGATCTCTTGTAAGAAAGATTCAATTGAATTGCTGTTTCGGCCTTTTATAATCATATAATTATGAATGGAAATGAGATAAAGGTCATTTGGTGTTTTGTTTTTAATTCTTTTTATGAAACATCAATTTTGATTATATCAAAGTTAGAAAATTAGATGTGATGAAATGATAAAATGGTACGTGACCGAGGTGTTATAAACAAATACTTATTTTGAAGATCTCAAAATAGTTTTATTTTTTTTCTGATTATTTATATAATCAAAATTTAAAATATTCTTAATTTAATTAAAATTGAAAGAAAATTAAAACAACTTCTCATAAAATCACCTCATTTTAAAATAGTTATGATTATAAATAAATGTATAAAGTTTCTAATTTTTTTTTTAAATAATTAAAATTTATATGACTTGATGACTTGTTACACTGTTGACATGGTCACCGTAATTTTGTTATCTCACGATCACGTGTATAATTGGAATTGCAGCTAGTATGTTCGATATTACTCTTAATATCTTGTGTTTAACTAACTCGATTTTAGTTTTCAAAATCTTAATTTAACTTTAAAAGATATGTAAATTCAGTTTTTCTAGATTTTCTAATAATAAAAATATCATTCCTAAATATTAAGTTTTAAATTAGAAGAAGCCAAGTAGATTCTCATTTTTCTAAAATTTTGAATTAAATTTATCAATTTGAATATATAAAATACAAATTAAATCTTTGATAGAAAGTAATAAATAATTTTTTTCTCCTTTTTTTACATTATAATGATATTCTTTAATCGTTTTAAAATTTTATACAATAAAGTCTACAAGCAAACATAAAATCAGTTATAGTTTTATATTGGTATTAGTTGACACCATGTGGCACTATAGTGTAACAATGTAAGTATATATTTGTATGGTGCTCCAGTTCAATGTATTGGAGAAAATTTAGGGTGTAGGAGAAGGAGTTGGGGCTGCAGACTGAGCTGGTGTGAAGAGAAGGGAGAAAAACTTTTCTGCAAGAACAGCATTGGCTGCATCTGAGGGATGGAAGGCATCCCAAAATACAAACTCATGGCGGTTTTTGCAGACCTTTGAGTTTGGCAAGCACAAACCTCCAACACTCGTGTCTACGTTGCAACACGACGTATTTGAAACCTTAAAACCTGCTAAATCGTTAATTGAAAACATTTGTTATGTTCAGCAGAAAAAAAAAATCCCACATAAATTTAACTAAGTGGGGTGAAATATTTTTTAATTATTCAGTAGAGAGATGTCAAATTATTACCGTAAGTAGAGGGATTATTGATCAAGTCAAGAACTAACGGGTAAGTATCTGCAAAAGTGAACTTTGCATTTGGAAGACGATGATTTAGTTTATTGATTAGCTTCTGTACATTTGAGTTGAATTGCAGGATCCATTCGTTGACTCGCTTTAGACATTGGCCATTTTTGGATTTAATCCTCTGTGATGGAATGCAACCTAGTGGACCCAAGCCATGGAAGACTATTTTTCGTGCTCCCAGTTGATAAAGGCTCTGGTATATCAGATTCTTCAGTAGTTGATTAAACTATAGATAGATATATGGATGATGCTGATGTGAAGATGTATGTCTCACTGGATGGCAGTTTTGTTCAGTTATTGTACAAGTTAGTTTAACAAGAATACTGCTTGATTTTTACCTGTAGTTGTTGATCTAAGGTTGACATTAAGAGCTCTATGAACTCATCATGAGTGTATTGTTGGCCATCTGGCAAAAAGGGTTGCAAGAAATTGTTGACATAATCATTGCTGCCTGCCAAAGATGATAGTATATGGGAAATAAGGTTTTATTATTCAGAGGAATATTGGTAGAACAAAATTTAGATTCAGCTTTAGAATTACCAATCCCAATGAAGCATGTGGCTTCATTGAAGTGCTTTTTGGCAGCCAACCGTCCTATATTTGCTGTGATTACTTCTTCTGTTTTCTTGAAATTTTTTATTTGATCATCGAAAGATAGCCTCTGAATCTACAATAATCAAAAGATAGAGAATATGTTAGATGAGAAATCACTCAAGTTATAATCTGTAAATAGGAATATGAGGACTTGAATCATGCTTACAAAGTAAAGTCCTGTATCATTCAGAATTCCTGCCCCACCAGATGCATAGTTCACTCCTTTGAGTAAGGTATCAACATTTTGAGACACTGACAGATAAGCTGGTGGTGAAGGGATTCCAAGTTTTGCAGCTGCAAAAAGCCATAAAATAAGACCATCAAAGTGAAGGGCTTGAATTATGCTTATAAATAGTATTTGCAATCACATCTCAAAACACTATCATTTTATTATACTAATTAGGGTGTATGATTTGATGAATTTTATTTACATTAAAACTAGTATGTATCATATTTTTTACTGATAGACAACATAAAAGGGTAGGTAAAAGTTAAATTCTTTTCCAATTTCAATATAAAGAGGAAACAAAAACATGAAAAGGTTTGAGTTGCAGGACATACATATGAAATCACCAATAGTCCTCCCATTGCTGAATCTTCCAGTAGCCTGACCACCTCTATAGTCAATCCCATACCAGGGATAGTTAGATTTGGCTAAAGAATATTGCAGAAAATTGTTGTTCCCAACATCTGTTAAGGAGTCACCAAATATATATGTTACAGGCACAGCTCCTAGAACAATTGCTGCCATAGAGAAGATACAAGCAGCAAAACACAGCCTTGACATTGACATCTTTGTTTTTTTAACCTTCTATTGCTGAACACATAGAACTGAGTCACAGTTTTTATAGCAGTATTACATTCAGGTTCTGCACTGTTGTGTCAATTCTTTAAGTATGCATGTTAGTTGCTTATTTTCCAAACCACATTGACACTTGAAACTAAATGGTTTATGTGATAAAATCATAAAACTTAGTGGTTGAATTCTGTTAACAGGAGTTGGCCAACAAAGAACATTTGAGTCAGCAAATAGCTTTTAGTGATTCATTTATGGCGCATGGGTGCACATTTGTGTTGCATTTGCTGTGTGTTGTTTCACTCAACTCCTTTACTTGCTGAAGGTTAATTGAAGGACAAGCAAATCCTTTTTGTCAAAGAAAAGTTAGAAAATATGTGAAGAGGCTAGTGAGAATTATATTCAATATTGTTTACCAACTATATATGCATTTTCTGTTTGGTTTAACTAAGGTGATTTTATGCTTAGTTAAGGTCAATTTTTTCTACCGCTTTGGAGATTTCAAAACAAGTCTATTAAATGAGAAAAAACAAGCAAGATGATTGCAGCTATCTTTTACCTCTAATGTCATGTGTGCACGTTGACATTAAGGAGAAGTTTCTATATTTTATTTTGAGAAAATGTCATAACAAAAAGAGAGAGAAAAATTTTAAAATGAAACATATTTTACAAAGAAATATTACATGTAGAAAGTATAGTATTAATATACATTTTAATTTTGTTACTTCTACATTTAGTTTTAATCCAACTACGCTTCTATATTTGTTTTATTTTTCAATTTGATGTTATACTTTTCTATGTGTTGTCTTTTTTATTTTATTTTAATTGGTCTTATTTGTCCATAATTTTACATCTCCTAGTTCTTTCAGAATTCTCTTAAGTAAAATGTTCAGGAGTGTAGTGCATGTCAATTTTGATATGAAGCATGCTCTCTGTCTAGATTTAAAGGGTAATACAAAGGGTGGTTGTGCAATCTACGTCTTCATTTAGATAATCACAAAAAGAAATAAACAATTATTTACTTCAAATTTTCTTAATGTAAAAGGTTATTTAAAAATCATTAAGTGAAACACAAATAGCACCATAAAACTGTCTTAAGTGACGAAGCATATTTTTCTTGGTTTATCCTGTCCCATATGTCCGAAAAATGTTGGTCCATTTTCAAAAGGGCAACTTCTTCCTACACCCACATGGTTTCTTCCTGCACCTCCATGGGATGTGTAAAAAGTCATTGTTGGTCATTTCTTGTCTTCTTCTGTTACCTCTCCTATGGTCGTGTTTTTATTTGGTTTTATATTTTCTATCTCTCACACTTTCTCCACTTAAAACAAAGACACATATCACATAGAATGATGAAAGTTTTTCCGGTCCTCAGCAATGAATTTTGGATTATGTATTTTGAAAGGTTTTTAAAGTAAAAGATAACTTCTAAATTGTGCTATATATAAGCAAAGGATTTATGGATTGTGTAATCTAAAACTTAAAAATAACTTTTAAATTATGTAATTTAAAATAAAAAAATATTTCTGAAATGTATAATATATAAGTTATTTTATAAAAAAATTACTTTCGGACGGTGTAATTTTCAAGTCAAAATTATCTTTTGCACGTAATTCAAATTTTTTTGTATACAAAAACTGATTCGAAATTATACACTTTAAAAGACATTTTTAATTTTCGGATTATGAAATTTAAAAATATTAAAATTCAGAAAAAAGAAATATAAGACAGCGGCGATTTTCGTATTATGGATTGCAGAAGGAAAGTATGGAGATGAAAAAGGAAATCTCCTTCCAAAAGCCGGGCTGAGACCCAACCATTTAGCCTAAACGGAAAAGGCAAAATCTTCCTGCACCCCATTAATAGTGACTGCACCCCATTAATTTTCTTAAATTCCAAAGTTATCTTCATCTTCTACATTTGAAAGGTGTAGAGCTAGGTTTTCGGAAGTATTGAATTGCTGGTGTGTTGCAGGGTAGCCATTTTACTTTGGCGAGATATGGTTGAAGTATTGGTTACATTGCCAAGACAATATAAATAGTGTAGGTAGTGATTTTCTGCTTGAGTTTTGCAAAAATGAAAGATAAGTATTTCTGAAAATCGAGTTCCGAAAATTGATTATGAAATTGTGATTCCGTAATAGAAAATAGAGGGTGTGGAATGAGTTATAAAAATAGAATTTTGGAATTAAACAGATCTACACCCGACCTTCCAAACCAAATTCCTAAACCAAAACAATTCCACCTCTCACAAATATTTATAAACGAAGATGTACAAATCAAATGCATAAACGAAAATGCCACAAAACAACCTTTATCATCGCCCAACCATGACCGTTGATGTTCACCCAGTGCCCCCTTTCCACGCTCAGTCGCCATCTTCCAGAACAACAATGGCAGATCTCCTAAACCACTCCTCTTTCTATTCAAAAACAAAAGGATAACTTTGTCTTTTTAATATCGTGATAGGGTGCAGAAAGTTTTTAGAAAGTTTTTGCCAACAAAATATAGGTCTCAACTTCCTAAACCAAAGAAAATTCTTAAGACACCCCATAACTGTGGAATTCCCATTCCGAAATGAACGAGGACTAATACAAGAAAAAAATTCTTCCTACACCCCATCAATAGTGACCTGCACCTCATCAAAATTTACTTCATCAAAATTTTCAAATTTCTATATTTGAAAAGAAGAAGGTGTAGAGCGAAGTTTTTGGTGGTGGTGGATTTGGGGTGCGTTGCAGCGTTTGCAGTGGCCATTTTGCTCCGGTGAAGGATAGTGGAAGTGTTAGTGATACTGCTAAAACAACGTAGGTGGTGTAAGTAAGTGATTTATTGATTTTTTGTTTAGGTTTTTCAAATATGGAGGATAAGTGTTTCCGAAAATCTGGTTTCGAAAATAGGTTACGAAATTGTAATTCCGTAATAGAAACAAAGGAGTGTGGAATGAGTTAGCAAAGGTAATTCCAGAATATAAATTTTATATTTCGAAGAAGACATCCTGTAATATAAAAATTATATTTTAGAATGATCTTTCCGTAATACAAAGTTTGTATTTCGGAAGAATCTTTTATGTAATATAAAAATTATATTCCGGAATGATTTTTCGTAATACAGTTTTGGAATGTGTTTTCTAGAATTGTATTAATGAAACTACAATGAAAAAATTTTTAGAAACTCATTTTTACGTAAAATGATTTTAATTTATAAAAGTATTATTTTATAATTTTTTTCATATAATTTCTAAAGAAATTTGGTTTCAGGATTGACCGTTAACTACTTCTGACCTTAAGGTCTACTTTAATTTAAAAAGTCAACGTTCTTAAATTTTGCAAGCTTATCCACCAAAAACATCATTTTCAACTGAAGATTTTGTAGATGGAAACTAGCCATCTGATTTATTAATTTTTTTTACAATAAAAAACCTTGTAACGGTAAATGCTATTATGCAACATATGGGATAACCTTTTACTAAATTATCTTATAAATTAGCTTCTAACTAATAACTTAGTTGCTAGTTAATAAACAAATTCGATAAATAAGATTATTAAATTAAAAATGTTTAATAAAACTAATTAATTAGCTAATTGGTAGATATAATATATTATAAAATAACATAATTACATAAATTTTATTATATAAATAAACTTAAAATTAATAATTTAGTTACTTCAATCTGTAA
>Ga0123340_1007147_pt1 | contig 10654 bp, 3 predicted proteins | sample SirMexnodulemix_FD_89961 | JGI IMG/M metagenome (GOLD analysis project Ga0123340, IMG submission 89961) | Root nodule microbial communities of legume samples collected from Mexico - Siratro Mexico nodule mix | ecosystem: Host-associated > Plants > Roots > Nodule | place: Mexico: Nepantla...
AAAAAAAAAAAAAAAAAACATGATCATGATCAAATGTTTAAAGTTCTAGATAGATATACAATAAAGGGAATAAAGGTTTCATGCATAGAAAAATCCTTATATTTAAATAATCGAGAAAATGTGGATCTATAAGTAACCGAACATTGATTTTCTTTGTTATACTGGCAAACTTTTTACTTTTTTATAAAGGTTTTCTTATATAGAAACGTTTAGATTGGGAAGGCACTTCATTTTGCAAGCTTAGTGAAAATTACCAATCTCAATGATAATTTATAACACATTTTACATATTGTTAATGGACTTAACCAGTGAATTTGAATTTAAGTTTTAAGTATTTAAATAAATTAAATATTGGAAGAAATATTTTTTTTTTACGTGATTCTATCTATGTCGATCGAGCTAGATTGTCTTTTGCAATAGGCATCTACATTGTACACCCAAAAAATGTTTTAAAGACAAAAAATAAATAAAAATTCTCTACTCCCATCAAAATAAAGTTCATAATTATATTACATATTTAAAAATTTCTATGTCCGTGATGAGTGAAATGTATACAAACTCGAATCTACAAGTACTATATAAACACTTATTTGTTATTGGAAAAATTTGAGAAAAAAAAGACTGAAAAATAAACAATAATAAAAATCGAATCAAACATTCATAAAAATACCACTTTTATTCTAAAATCTTAAAATATTAGATTTGTAAATTTTTTTAACATTTGAAAATATATAAATAAATCTTATATCTACTACCACATATATTATTCATACACTTTTTCAATTTTTTGAAATTGTACATTAATAATACGCACTAATTTTTAATACATGCAAATTACTAAATTGAACGATAAATTTAATTAAACAACAATACAAACAAATTTTATATTTATAATAATGCATTTAAGTTTTATCCATAAATATATAAGTTGATAGAAATATGAATGCAAATTTGTTAACTTTTATAATAATTTTAAAAAGTTACACTAATATTTGTTTGTAACTAAATTACCGAGTGAATAGTTTCTTTTACCATAATATGAATTTTAAAATTAAAATTATAGGAGGTCGTGACATCCTTTAATAGTTGTTTTCCAAACTCAATGACAATTTCAACTTTACAATAATATTTTTTCATAACATGATTTTTTTTATTTGCAGACTTCCAAATCAAGAATATTTAAGAATTCATCTAATTGTGAAATTATCATTCTTCTCACTTTTTAATTAAACATCTTTAGTTCTTTATGTTATTTGAATACTTTTTATCATTCAGAAATAATTATTTATCTGAATATACATTTTATATATAATTCCGCCAATTACATTTTTTTTCTTTCAACCACTTCTAATTACTCTTGTATTAACTTAGCTCTATCTGTTAAAAATATTTAAATTTTTATCGTAATTATTTATTATATAAAACAGTTATTATTTGACGCAATATAAACAAAACTATAAACACTGACTCCCTTAACAAAATAAACATCAAAAGAAAAGGAACTAGAATAACAATAATAATTTTAGACGCAGGTATAAAAAAACTGATTTTAATTGTCAATTATTTCCAACAAAATATAAAAAAATACAATATAAAAAAGAGGAAAAGACCCTGTTTTAAGAATGACCAGTGGAAAAGAGAGAGAAGAGAAGAAACATAGTATTGGGAGATGAAGTTACAAAGAGAAAAACAAAACTCTATAAAATCACCAACAATTAGAAAAAAAAGATAAATAAATCGGAGAGAAAAAAAAAAAAAAGAAAAAAAAGGAAGAGAGAGAGGCAAAGGCAAAGCTTGGAAGATTGAAACCCAGTGAGTGAGGTTCGAGATTTGTGAGCAATTCGTGAACTTTGCGAAGGTCAGAGTTCAATCAATGTATAAGCACTTTGTTTTATCCCAAAACACTTAGTATTTCTTCTTCTTCTGCAGCTTCTTCTTCATTGTGCTTCCTTCCATTGCAATTTGAATTTTTCGGTTCTTTGGTTTCGCTTCCTATTTTTATTGGGGGGCACCTCAGTTTTGATCTCTTCCCATCTACTTCGAATTTCGAAATTCGAAGTTCGAAGGGACAGAATTCGGCGAAACAATGGGGCTTTAAATTGGTGCAGTGGTGTAATGTTCGCTTCACGTTGTTCGACACGACAATGGTGTTTCGGACCCGGGTTTGGTGATTCAAACTTAGGGTTTTGATATGCCATTCAATTCAATGAATTTGAGTTTGATTTGCGGGTTTTCGTGGTCGGAGTTGGGGAGTTTTGTTGCGGTTTGATCTCTAGGGTTTTGGTGGGAGGAAGATGGGATTTGGCTTTGCATTGTATGTTCTGTTCAGTTGCTGAATTTGGGTTTTTTTGGGGCGTAAGGGTAACCCTGTTTTTGTGCAGAATTGTAAGTTTTACTGTGGGTTACTCTGTCATTAGTATCATTCATACATCTGTTGTTGATATATGTACGGATTGTAGTTAGCTGATTTGGGGATTGGAATAAGCTTGATATGGGGGAGGGGAAGTTTAGTGTTCTTTGGAAACGGAAAGAGCTGCAATTTGGTTCAAATTGAGGCTTCTGCTGGGTGTTTTTTTTTTTTTTTTTTAATTATTTGTTGGGTGTTTTGTGAATCTGTTGGTGAGAAATGCAACCCCAGCAGAGCGCAAGAATTGATTTGGGTGAATTGAAAGCACAGATTGTAAAGAAGCTTGGAGCCGATAAGTCAAAGAGGTACTTTTATTACTTGAACAGGTTTTTGAGTCAGAAGCTGAGCAAGACTGAGTTTGACAAGTTTTGTTTCCGAGTGCTTGGGAGGGAGAATCTTCCTTTGCACAACCATTTTATAAAGTCAATTTTGAAGAATGCCTGCCAAGCCAAGATCCCCCCACCAATCCATCCGTCAGGTCCCCAGAAGTTTGGAGAACATGCTTCAGACATATATCCTGGTAGAGAAGATGGGCACGAACAGAGTGTTGGCAGCTTCCACAATCAGAATCAGAAAGCTCCCGTTTGGTCAAATGGGATTTTGCCGGTATCCCCTAAGGTTAGGCCAGGAATGCGTGAGCGGAAGCTGAGAGATAGACCAAGCCCTCTTGGACCAAATGGGAAGGTTGATTCTGTTTCTCATCAATCCATGGGTACAGAAGATTCTGGTAGTAAGGTTGATATGGAGAATGGAATTCTTACTCCGTGTGATTATCAGAGACCAATGCAACATCTTCAAGCTGTTGCTGAGCTACCTGAGTATGAAAGGGGAGATGCTGATCGGCGACCTGTAGAGAAGCCAAGAATACATGGGAAAGGGCCAGCTGAAATGTCAATTGTCGAAGACGGGGAAGAAGTGGATCAGTTAAATCGCCTGGGTCTCTCTAGAAGTCCCTTGATAGCACCACTTGGGATTCCTTACTGCTCAGCAAGTGTAGGAGGAGCCCGCAAAGCATTGCCAGTGAGTAGTGCTGGCTATTTTGATAGTTGTTGTGACAGTGGCAGGTTGTGTGATACAGAAACACTCCGGAGGCGCATGGATCAGATTGCTGCAGTACAAGGTCTTGGAGCCATTTCTATGGAATGTGCAAACATGTTGAATAATATGTTGGATGTGTACCTGAAACGGTTGATCAGGTCTTGTGTTGATTTAGTTAGAGCTAGGTCTACAAATGAGCCGAGGAAGACCCCTGCCCCCAAACAGCAGATGCAGGGTAAGCTCATCAACGGCATGTGGCCAAATAATCATTTACACGCACAGTGTGATGGTGGGTCAGCAGAAGCTGTGTCAGACCATAGACCACCGTCGTTAGTTTCTTTGCATGATTTTAAAGTTGCCATGGAACTAAATCCACAGCAACTTGGAGAAGATTGGCCACTGTGGTTGGAAAAAATATCCATGCAATCGTTTGAAGAATAAAACCTTTATGAAAATTTGTCTTCTAGTTCTGATGGCTCAGCAATGGTTGATCAGTGGTCCTGTTCTGTGCCAGTATGAGCCAGACGGTGACAAATAGATTCTTCTAGCCATTTGAAGATGAAATATTGATTTTGAGCTTCAAAGTATCTTATCTCTGGATTCTCTGCTATTTGTAGGGCTCGGATAGGTCAGATTTATTTAACCGCAACCAAGGGTACCATGAAATCAAACCCAGGATTGGTTGCTCTGTTGTATCTTTTTAGCATTTATGCTGGCTGTATTTTCCATTGCTAGAGATCTCAAGGCCATTGTTTGCATTACAGCCAATGAGAAAGAAAGAACTAAGAAAGTTTTGCAGGGATACTGTTGTGTAGCTGGGTTCAAGGAACTATGACTTGTATAAGAGCTGCAGGGTCACTCTGTATGTATTTTTAAAATCTGAGGTTGATTGAAATTCAATATCAATAACACATTAACATCTATTGAAAATTTCCTGGTCATTTTTTTATGGTTGAAGCCCCTATGTCCAAATTCATCAAACCCAAAGTAGTGTTTTTGTTTTCTAGTCTTGTGTAGGTCTGTAACTTACCCTATGTTTTTAGTGCAAATTAATTTGGTGACTGTAATTTTTATTTTCAATAAAATGTGAGATTTATAAAATTTGACACATCTTTTCATCAGTTTAATGTACAGAGTATTTTTTCTTTTCATGAATGCCTATTCAGGTATCCTATCCGTTTGATGTTTCATTATCTCTGCTTTTTAGTCTGAATGAATGTTGTCATATTTGTCCTTGTATTAGTTGATCATTAACCAGTTTGATGAATTTGTTTAAAATTTGATCGATAAAAGTGGCCATTACATTTGTTGGTCTTAGTGGCATATGGGATTTGATATGTAATCTAAGGACTTTTGGAATTAAAAGCAGAATAGGCCTATAATGCATGAAAATTCTACATGAAAAGTTGAAGAAAATAATAGATTTCTATATTCAATTCTCTTATATGATTGGAATATTTCAACTCCTATATATATATATATATCTGTATATATGATATTATATTTTATTATACTGACACTCGTGATATTGAAAAGTGGTGGCATATTTAAGCAAAAGTTTTGCAGAGAATATGGTATGCCAGTAAGTTAGTTGTGCAAATTCAGGCAGATTGGAGGAGGTTACTTGCAAATGTTTGTTGCATGTCGGTTATGATTATGAATGCTGTGGAGGGACAAAAAAAAAAAAATAGACTTTTTAATCAGGATCTTGCCATATCTGGATTTTCTACTATTTGTTACAACTAGCTAAATATGCAATTTACACGATATATGAAACATAATTTCATGAATTTATAAAATCAGTAAACATTCACAGCTCAGTTCAGTGAAAAATAAAATTTTTCACCATGTTTTGAGCTGCAACATGCAACTGCAAATGCAATAGTAAACATGTATTAGTTGAATTTTCAAATGAATTCAACATTTCATAATTTTTAACTGTTTATATGCTGTTGATCACTAAAATTTCTTGACACATGTGCTTTTGGTAGCATTTTTTTTTGCTCCTGTTGGAATCACACTTGTTGGAGGAAATGCAGAAAATTACCTGAATTTTTCGGATTTTGTCACAAGGTACTGACTGTTTGATGGTTCATTTTTGACCGATGTTCCTTCTGATCTTGCGTTGAACACAGAACACAGTATTGTTTGATTGTACATTGGTGGCTAATTACTTATTTGATTGGATTTTTTTGTCTTATTACCATAACTTATATTTGTAGACACCGAGCTTCTTCAAGTGTTAATGCCATTGACAATAATCCAAAGTAAAGATCAAAAGGAGGACTGTTGTATGGTATGGTGCAATATGCAACCCTTATCAAGCTAAATTATGGAAATTGACTTGATCTCAATGCTAAAGGATCATTGAAGTTTCCTTGTTCATTATTACTGCTTGAATAGTTAGGAACATTTATCCTTTTCTTTCTTCTGGCTGTCATTATCATTAATTATACAACGTAAAACATTTTTCTGGACCAAAATGATACTGGAAGATTTGTGTTTAGAATATTGATGGAGGGTTTTATTTGCTCTGTTTCTTATAACTTTGAGCAGCTACGTGTGATCTGAGTGGCTGTTGTGCCTGGCATCTTTTCAATCTTCCGCAGGTTGGAGTTTCTCGTAAGATTCAGGTAACTGGTACAAGATTTGTCGGAGCCCTCAGTGCAGCATTGTAGAGACGATATTACATTGTTTTGTTTATAAGTTGGTAGAGTGTAAATGGATGGGAAATAAAGGGAAATTTAAAGGTGTTTTGTTGAAGAAAAATAAAGAAGAAAGAAGGAGAAAAATAAGTAGAAATAGTACATTGAGTCCTATCTTAAATTTTTTTTATCTACTCTGTCTCTCCAAACACAGTATTTTAATTCTATCTTCACCCATCCTCGCTACCAAAACTACTCTAAGAATATGTTTGGTAGAGATATGGAAACATGTAATATGGAAATAAATAGGTAGAGTGAATGTAGATGAAAAAATAAAGTGGAAATTAAATATGTTTGGTTGAAGAGATTAGAGAAGAGTATAAATAGAATAGTGAGTCTTACTATTTTGTTAAAATCATTATTCTCCTCTTTATCTCTCACCTAACACCCTATCTTAATTCTATCTTCACTCTTCCTCTCCCATCCTCACAACCAAAGGGTGAGAGCCTAGGTTTGGGAAAATTTGCGTACAACATATATATGGCTGGACTTTAAAAATATGAATAGCCCCTGCCACCTAATCTTAATTTTCTGTTGAGTGGCAACTCCTCGGTTTGTAGTTTTAAACTGTTAGAAGGATACAGGGGTGGCCGTCTACTAATTTATCAAAGCTGAGACAATGATTTCCAAAAGGCTAAAGTTGAAGTGGATAGCAGGCTACTATGTGTTTTCTCGAAGACCTTAGTGTACTATTCTACTATGTATTCTGTACTTGTTGACTGTTATGAATATTTATATTGATTACTGAATAAGGTGAGAACAAGCGTACTCTAAAGGTGCAAATGATTCTAGGTCTATTAGGTTCTCGGGTGAGTACTTACACAATACCTGGGGTTGTCAGATTCGGGAAAGTTAAGAATGTACAGGCTCTCTCATCTCTTTCTTTGGCTCTGGATATCACAAACAGCTTGGAGAAATTTGACTTTGCATATTCACACATACGCACATTTTTAAAATGGTAATCCAGTTGATTTCGAATTTATTTCTTTTAGTTACCATATATGTATAAATTTCTTTAGACATTTCGCTTTACTTCTGCTTGATATTTATTTATATATTGTCATTCAATTATTAAAGTTTGAATAGTCCAAGGCCAGTTGAGTAAGAAGTTAAACTTCTGTCATGGTGGTATGTCTTGATAAAACGTAGAATCAAGATGAACGAAAACATGCAATGCATTTGATGTTCTCCTAAATTATAGTGATTCTTAGTCTAGCCAGTAGCGGTAGGCCATGGTTACTACTATAAAATGTTTTCATTCTTGTTTCTTGCTACGTTAATTTAAATATCATGTGTTCATATAAAAAACAATTGTCTGTGATCACATACTCTTTGTTATCTATTGAATGTGACACTGCGCAGTTCAATGCTACTGGTTTAATGTCTGGTTCTTGGACATCTGTATAGTATTAATCATTTATTTTGTCAATCCATTTTCGTTGATTTTAGCAAACATACTAACACTTATGCTGCCAAAAAGGCAATATTTGCATCCCTGCTGCTGAATCATATTTCATAATCTTTCAAGGAAAATGTAAGTATGATTTGCAAGAAATCTTGAGCAACTGAAACTTTTGTACTGTTCTTACAATAATTCTATTCGGATACTGCCATTTGTCTTTCTGACCAGATGCATTTAGTTGCTTTATGAATGTCAGCGAATTTCACAGTAAGGAGGTTTTACACTGCTACTCCTTTACAATCAGTGCCAGGACATGGAAGCTGTGAACTTGACACATGACTTGGTAGATTGTCTCTGCAGCCGATGATTTGTCCATGTACATTATGTGTAATTTTAAGTATGCTAGAATTGATTTGTGTACAACATCACTTGGAGTAGTAATTTAGAGAGCATTTTCAATGAAAAATTAATTTGAGTTATTAATTATATTTTAATGGGCTCTTTTTGCCGCTTAAGATTTAAAAATACTCACTAATTTTCGATCTAATATATAATATAATATAACTTTAGTTTTAATTTATTTTTAATGGGTCTTGTTTTATCCTTTTCACTCAAGGAGGAACTCTAACCTAGAAAATGTTTTGTTTTGAGGACTAAGCAGCTTAATTTTTAGTTATTTTTTTAAGAGCTGGGTTTTATTTTAATATAAATTTTATAGATCGTCTAAAAGACAGTATAATTAGATCCTACTCAGACGGTCATATTAAGTCAGATAAAATAAAGAAATTATCTTCAGTTTATTTAAAATGGCGTTATATTTAGTCTCATTAAGTTAACTGTTAAGAGTTTTCACTAACCAATACACTTGTTTACAATGAGTATCCTTATATTTTTAGGTTATAACGAGTATTCTTACCTCTTTAGGTTACAATAGGTATTGACACTTCCCCGATTATATCTTCTTTATATCTTCTTAACCTTTCTTTGAGATTAAGAACTCTCAATAAAATAAACATCTTTAGAGAGCACAAAAAAAGCTTATAAGAATATAATTTCACAATGTGAAGAATTACAATAGTTTAATACTCAATAAAAAAGACACAATATGAAAAATTACAATGATTTAATACTCAACCCAAAAGACTAAGCCTTTTAATAACTTGACTAGACTATAACTCTTGTATTTTTAGCAAGATCACTTATATAACTTTTTGCTTGCCTTGCATTTATTCTTCACCTTGAATTCTTTTATATAGTTTTTCAAATATGTCCTTTGATATTTGAATTGGTAAAGTTTGAATTTTAAAAATCTTCAAATCTCTATCTTTTTGGTGATAGATGCTCAAAACAAAAAACCTTGGATTTATAATTTTTCAATTTATTTTTGCTTCCATTATGTTTAAGAAACTAATTCAAAAGTATTTGCAATATGTGTTAGTAAAATAAAAATAAAAATAATAAAAAAATCTTTTCATTCCAGATAATACATGATGCTAAAAACAGAGGGACATTCTCAATTATCAAATTCATTTATGTTTAAAAAAGATTTAAATATATTCACAATATATCACAACTCATAAAATATATTTAAGTAAGATAATTCTAAAAGATATCATAAAAATATTTTTGTTTCCTAAAAAAATGTTGCAAATATCCTTTTTTCCACCAAACTTGCAAATAAAATCTTTTATTTTCATAAATTATATTACTTTGATTAAGTGCATTTTTTTGCAAGTATGTGTATTATGAAGGTTTCATTTTTCAATTATTGTAAACAAATATGTTACACTTTAATTTGTTTCATCAAACTGTCTATCATGAATTGTTATAAACAAAATTTGTTCATTCAGAGTGTATGCTATATAATGCAGTTGTACAAACACTATTAGATAATGCAAATCACAAATGAATTCAATCTAAATTATGTTATGCAATTAACATGTTTTATCACACTATCTATCATGAACACATGTTGTAGATGTTCATAGAGTTTACTGTGTACTACAACTATATAAAACATTGTTAGAACATTAAAAAAGAAAACAATTTGGGTTATTTTTGTTATCATCAAAACATAAACTCCTTATATGATCTTCTGGTCATCAGATTATCTAGTAGGTCACAAATTGTTTAATGTCTCAACAAACTGTTTATAGGGTTTTAGACTATCTAAGGTCTCAACATATATAAGTAGAAATATACTAAACTATAGTTGAGATTGTTGTTGTTTTGAGTCATGATAATACTATTGTTGTTGATTCAAATGCATGGGAAAAGATGTTGGTGATGTAAAACATTGAAGATTAGTTTATTTTGCTTTGGGTGTTTTTGAGACATAATATTGCTCAAGCAGTATATCACCACTCAAGTAACGTCGTCCAAATATTGTAACACCATTAAAGCAAAGTACAAGTGGAGTGTCACTATTAAAGCAACATCTAAGTGGTGTGTCATCATTGAAGTGATGTCCAAACAATGTATATACACTCATTGTTGATTATGCATGCTTAAGTAATAACATGTATTACCCAAGCGATGACATGTGTAGCTTAAACGAAATTTGTAACTTAAGCGAAAGAGACTCAATCAACTCTCTCTCCTTAGTCACTCAACCGAGGTTTTTGGCAATATACATGAGTTATGCAAAACTTGAAGACTCATGCATACATATCAGGACATAACGGTGATTAGTTATTTAAATACCAAATAGAACAGTGGTTGAAGCTCTGAAACTTGTTAGAATAAATCCAATAGACACATGTCACTCAAGTGAATAACATTCAAATGTATATTAAAGAATTAGAAGAGAAAGAAAGAATTATTTTGATAAGTAGAATTATCTCATTTAAGTGAAAATCACCTATCTTACTCTAGATAGTAATATTTTTTTAAATTACTTTAACTTTAAGATTCAAGGTAAGTAATAATAGAATTAATAAAAAAAAACAAGTAGTTTAGTTTCCACAATTTTAGTAGATAATTTTTTTTTTTAGTGTAAGAAGGAGTCTTTATTTTTTATCTTTTTAAGTTGCAACGGGTTGGTTAACTTTATTTATGAATATTTACTGAAAAAAATATCAATATATATATATATATATATAT
>Ga0123340_1007148_pt1 | contig 10653 bp, 8 predicted proteins | sample SirMexnodulemix_FD_89961 | JGI IMG/M metagenome (GOLD analysis project Ga0123340, IMG submission 89961) | Root nodule microbial communities of legume samples collected from Mexico - Siratro Mexico nodule mix | ecosystem: Host-associated > Plants > Roots > Nodule | place: Mexico: Nepantla...
AACTCTAAATCCGGTTTGCAAACTTGCCTTATCTTGTTTTTGGTTTTCCATAATTTTTCCTAATAAACTATGGTGGCGACTCCTCTGTTTTGAAAACGAAAATTATTTTTTGTTCGCCGTCCCTGTCGTGACCCCGGTTGCGACACAAAGAATATGATAACATGAAAGAATGTTTTTTTATTGAATGTGTATCTTTTTGTTTACAATAGCTCACTTAATATAAAATTCTAGAAAACTAAATATGGAAATTATTCTAAATAAATACATATGATATTATCTGATATTCTATTGATATTCTCTGATACTCCCTTGATTATCTTTGATATTCTAGATATTCTAACTGATTTGTTTCTTTGATACTTCATTGATTATTTCTCTGATATTCTTACCGATATTCTCTTTATTATCTCTGATATTCTACTAATTTGATTTGTTCCCATAATAATAATATTCTAACACTCCCCCTCAAGGTGAGCAGTGGGATCACCAATGCTTAGCTTGGTGAGGACACAGGTAAATGTTTTGCCTGTAACAACTTTGGTGAAAATGTCTGCCAACTGGTCTTCTGACTTTCCAAACGGAAGCTCAATACTGTTATCCTCAATCTTCTCCTTGATTGAGTGTTTGTCCATTCAATGTGCTTGGTTTTGTCATGTTGTACAGGATTTTTTGTTTTCATAGCTTATTGTGATTCGCCCTTCTTACTGGCTTCATGAACTGTTTTGGAAATAAAAAAAGCTCTTGCAATGTCTGTCACTCCTTCTCTAGTTATCTTCACATGATACCTGGAATTCTGAGAAACATGTTTTGGAGAATATCGATCAGGTGGTACCCCTCTGTTTCTTCTTGGAGGAATTGTGAAAGGCTCTGGTTTTGGCGTTAACCTGTCACTGTTAGAGACTTCATTCATAACAGGAGACAACTCAGTAAGAAGTGTGAAAGGCTCTGGTTCTGGTGCTAACCTGTCATTAATAGTGACTTCATTCATAACAGGAGACAACTCAGTAGAGTGAAAATCACTTACCTCTTGTTGGACATTCTCAGAAGGATCCTCATTGGTTGTGTTGGTCCCTCCTACGTTGACAGAGACATGCTCGTTGGCTCCATCTACTTGCTATTTTAGAACAGTTTCTTGGCAACTAAGGTTACTTAACCAACTTCGTGGTTCACTAATTTTCTCCCCCTGAACATCAAAGTTGGATACTAAAAAAATATTCTGATTCTAAAAAATCACAATCCATAGTCACATATACACGGTTAATGATTGGGTTATAACATCGATACCCCTTTTGATGTGTAACATATCCAACAAAGACACATTTTTCAGCACATGGATCAAATTTGGTTTTGTTATATTTGGGAATATGAACGAACACAGAGCACCCAAAAACTAGTGGTGGTAACATTTGGACAGGAGGGATATTAGTCTGAGTAGCTAGGATATGTACATGTGTTCTGTGGTTAAGGATCTGGGAGGGTAACATGTTCAAAAGATAGGCCGAGGTAGTAACAGCTTCAGGCCAAAACCATGTTGGAACCTGTACATCAAAAATCATGGCCCGAGTCATCTCTAGTAGCTTACGATTTTTCCATTCTGCTACACCATTATGTTGGGGTGTGTTTGGACAGGAAGTTTGATGAATTAAACCATTTTCTCTGAAAAACTCTTGCATTGATTTGTTAACAAATTCTTCATCATTATCTGGTCTAAGTACTTAGATTTTCTTGCCAAACTGAGTCTGAATCATTTGATAGAATGCATAGAACTAATCAGGTACTTCAGATTTGTGTTTAAGAAAATATACTCACGCCATGCGAGAGAAATCGTCCACAAATAACAAAAAATACTGAAATTGATTATCATGGGAATTAGGCGGTGGACCCCACATATTAGAATGTACTAATGAAAAAGCAAAATTGACTTTATTGTTGTTGGGAGGAAAAGTAACTTTATGATTCTTTGCCCATATACAAGTTTCACATTTGATGGGCTTAATGTTACTAGTAAATAAACTAGGAAATAAAATCTTAAGGTACCCAAATGAAGAATGACCCAAACATCTATGTCATAACCAGAGTTGCCTTGTAACCGTTCCGTGAGCAAGCATAGTCCTCATAAACGTAGTAAAGACCTCCACGTTCAGTACCACGCCTAATGATCTCCTTCGTAAGAATATCATGTAAAAGGCAAAAAGTATGAAACATGAGAACCACACAATTCAACTCCTTTGTAACTTGGCTTATAGAAAGTAATTTTGATGATAGTGCTGGAACATAGAGACAATTTTCTAATTTTAATTTTTTTGAATAAACAATTGAGCCCTCTCCTTGGACCGCAACTAATTCTCCAATGGCTGTCTCAATATGAGTTTTAACAGGTGTGGAGAGATTGTTAAAATCATGAGGATCATGGGTCATGGTGTCAGTTGCCTCACAATAAAAAATCCACTGATCAGATTTTCCTGGGCTGGTATCCTTCTCTCTTTTTTTACCTCAATGAGTGATTGCGACTCTTCCATGAACGACTTGCGGTTTTGCTTCTTCCTCTCTTCTGGTGTCACCATTACAGTTACTAGTGGTTTGCGGGATGTCCACGACAGTGACAGCCTTCCGATTTTTTTTTTAAAATCTTCCCACCATTCGGAATAACCCACGATTTTGAAACAAGTCTTCTTGGTGTGTTTCTTCATTCCGCAATGAGTACAATGAATGTGGCTTTTGTCTTCCTTATCTCGTTGTGATGGACATCGTCCGACAGTTTCTGGATGACTCCATCCTTGTCCCTGTTCCGGTGGTCTGTTTCTTGCAGTTAAGCCGATTTCGACCTCCCCTAATGATGTGTTTTCTTCGCTACTGGTGGTAGGCTTTAGAATTTGGAGTGGGGCCGCCTCTCTTCGGACAACAACATAAGTGGACTCTACTGAAGGGGTCTTCTTTTGTATCAAAAGATCTCTTCTGATGACTTCAAATTTTTTATTTATTCATGTTAGGAACTGATATAATCTTTCTTCTTGTTTAATTTTATTGAAGGTTGCAATATCATCTAAGCATTTCATAGGGTTCGGTTGCTTTCTGTCAATTGCTATCCATATAGCTTGTAATTTGTTCCATAAATCCTCTAAGATATCCTTTCCCTGTTCTGTGTGTTTGCTTTTTAGTGTAAATCATAGATTTGCATTGGGTCTATGCCGCTTCCATAGGTAGTAGCCAATCCCTCCCATAAAGCCTTGGCGGTTGGGAACTGGGAAACATTGTTTATCAAACTAATCTCAATATTTTGAATTAGCCAGGTGAAGACAGTTTGGTCTGCATGTTCCCATTTTTCATATGTTGGTTCAACTCTTCTTTCCTCTGCCACCGATAGCTTTCTTCATGAGTGTTGCCCACAATGGATAATTGTCTCCATTTAATTTAAAATCAATTGACAAATTTTCAAGATTGGATTGTATTTACTAAATCCCTAGGCCATTACAAAGCATATTTGCAATTCGCAAAGTTAGCTCATCAGTAATGGTTGAGGAGTTATTTTGGTTTTGATTCATGTTGTTGCCAATTTCATCATCTGAAATGATATTTTTGGTGTTTTGGTGAGCTGTGAGGGGGTAATGGAACAATGATGTTGGTTTTTAAGTTTCCAGGATCTAACACTGCTCTGATACCATCTTACGATGGTATCGAGGGTTAAGAAAGGTTGGACAAGGATATGATAATTATGAACAAAAAAGAATAAAAAAATATGATAATATGGAAGAAGGTTTTTTTTATTGAATGTGTATCTCTTTATTTACAATAGCTCACTTAATATAAAATTCTAAGAAACTAAATATGGAAATTATTCTAAATAAATACTCTGATATTTTCTGATATTCTACTGATATTCTCTGATATTCCCTTGATTATCTTTGATATTCTAACTGATTTGTTTTTTTGATATTCCCTTGATTATCTCTCTAATATTCTTATCGATATTGTCTGATATTCTCTTGATTATCTCTTATTTGATTTGTTTTCATAATAATAATATTCTAACATAGACAAAGTTTTTTTTTTCTTATTTTGTTACGCTGAAAAAGAAATTCACTTCTCCAAATATTAGAAACTATATAAGAATAAATGGATACTTTTTAGTTTGAAGATACGTAAAAATTTAGATAAAACCTAAATAGTCAAAGTTCGTATCTAAAATGGAAAATCATATATTTTTTTCAGAAAATAATCTTTAAATCAGGAGCAAGCTGCAATTTTCAAGTTTTAGATGCAAAATTCTGTCAAAAGGAAAGTTTTAAATATAAAATAATCCATATATGGAATAACTTTCACTTGCGATTAATGTAATTATAACATGAAAGAGAAGAAAAAGCAACCTAGAAGAAATAATCGAACTAGCAGATCAACAAAAATAACACCACCAAAGAAAGTAAGAATCTAAGAGGGATTTACCAGGGCACAAATTTAGCATAAAATACAACATTCTAGACTCAAAATGAATTAAATATAACTATTTTTGATAGAAGGGTGGAAGGAAGGGATGCATTTTGTTTTCTTTTTGCATTATTGTACGATATAGATAGAGTTGATTCGATGGCCTATAGGAAGAAAAATAAAGTTTAGGCCTAGTTGTTATTTGTACTAATGACAAGAAAAGGAATTGAAAGGAGTGACTGACTACCCACCCTCTCATTTTCAATAAAAAAGAAAATTGAAATTGTTTTGTCCTGCTGCCTTGTTCAAAATAGGAAAGATGCTTCAAAAGTCTAATAAAGATAAGAATCGAGCCATTTTAGGAAAAAGATTATAGTACTAAAAACCACATGTTTTTTCTTTCTCTTCCTAATGGCTTTTGAAACCACGTGGAAGGGGTATATATATATACACCTCAACTTGGCTGTCACTTACCTATCTTTTCACTCTAGTTGGCTTTTGGATATAATGATACATATAAGCACTTCATTGAGTACTAAGGGAGAAAGAAGTAAAAGCATGTCTACTTTGACATGATTAAAGAACTTTTCAGAGTTAAGTTCTCAGGATTCCAACTGGGAGAAAGAGATTTGTACAAACGTGGACATAAAGAAGCATAAGAATGCATCAGGACAAGATGCAAGCTTTGAAATGAAGGATTGAGTTGAAGCATAATATCAAGGTCATTTTAATAAATTTTAAAGATTCTCATCTAGTTCTAAGAAAGGCATAATCAAATTAAATTAAGAATAAGATATCTTTCAAATGAGTTGGTGTGTACAGAATTAAGGAAGTTCTCAGTAAAAAACTATGCAGGTTGAGAATTCTACATAAAGGACTCATTTTTTAGACTTGGAAGATTGCAAGCCTCTACCTTTATTTTAGTTAAAGTTTATTATCTTATGCGACACTCATTTCCTTAAAAATTCCTATTCTCACGAGTTTTTAATGAGACTAGTTGAAATTTAAATTTAAATATTTTGTTTTGATGCTTACAGAATAAATTATTTTATATAAATAACTCTAATAAAATTAGAGTATAGTTTTAGACCTTTTAATAATTTTATTTAAACAACTCTAGCATGACTAAAATTTAAATTTAGAATGAATTAACGTTAATCATTCTATTTGACTGACTCTAATATGATTAAAGTCTAGCCTTAAACCTAACTAAGGTTGACTATTTTAATTGAACGATTTTAGTATGGTTAGAATCTAGTTTTAATCCGAACTAAGATTGATCATCTTATACGAACGATTCTAGCATGGGTCGAGTCTAATCTTAGACTAAACAAAAGCTGATCGTTCTATATAAATATCTTAATAAGAATTAGAGTTTGATCTATATATTAACACGATCATCGTAAGTCGATTGAGTTATTTTGATAGGAATGAATTCTTGATCATTATTTTTTTAACATTTTCTTTTAAGTTGGGGATTCGAAAGAGTGGTCTCCATCTTGTGTGAAGCTATAACCACCTTGCTTATTCTTTTTAACATATTTTTGTTTTATTTTTAGACTTTCACCTCTTTGAATTGTCAATTTATTTTTTTTTTTTTTTGAAAATGATCATTTGATTAAATGCCTAAAGAGATAGTTACAATATTTGAGAATCAAAAGTTCAAATTAAATCATAAAATAAAATATATATCGAAATAAACTTTTAGATTTAATACTCAGGTTTCAACTAATTAGCCGTATTAAAAATAAAATAAATATAATAGATGTCACAATGATGAAAATACCTTCTACATTTATAATTAAATAGTTTCTATTTTTAAAAATATTTTCCAAAACATAAATTTCACACTTTGAAAAATATTTTCTAGAATTTATAGAAAATATTTTCTATGTAAATTTTACATTTTAGAATATGTTTTCCAAAAATAGATTTAAAAAAAACATTTTCCAAAACAAAATTTATATTCTAAAAAATATTTTCTGAAAATAAATTCAAAAAATATTCTGGAACATAAAATATACAGTCTGAAAAATCTCTTCCGAAAATTACTTTTGCAAAACACCTTATATGAAAATTTTGAAATAAAATATCAAGGACATTTTTAATATTTTTGAAATTGATGGGGTGCAGAAAGTTCTCACCAGAAAGAAATGGAGTAAATGTTCAAAAGCAAACATTGGACTCATTTAATGAGGCCCAGTTCCATGTGTGAACCTTCTACACGCAACACAACCAAAAAAGAAAAAAAACACCGACGAGTTCATTTCGTATATTAAGTTTTAATATATTCCATGTTTACATTTTATTGTTATTTGTATTTTTAGCAGTTTAATAAATCCAACATATATTAAAAAAAACCACCTTACCATGACTTATTATAGAAAATGTAATTAACCCTGATTCGCTTGAGATTCACTAAATCTTTTTCAGTTGAGTAATGGGATAATACATTTCCTTTTTAAAATAGATTTGTTTTTTAAATGATTAAGATATGTTGATCTTTTATTTATAAATGAAGTACATAAAAATCTCAATTTCATTAATTTAATTAAAGGTAACCTGAATTACTAGCTCGTTTTAGAGAGGATTTGAATTTCATTTTCCATTTTTAAGATATAATCATAATCAGAATAGCTACCATGTGGCTGAAATGGTATTATATATAGTAACTGTTTTTTTGCATAATAGTGGTTCAGTGGAATTTTATATTCTAAATATTTATTATCACTTATGAATAAATTTTGATAATTATATTATTGGTTGATGCATTGCATTCATCATGGACGTAAAGCGGAATGCAATTTTGTCAAATTGCATTTAAACTAGACATATAATCAGGGAAATGGATGCTAGCCTAGTAAAGCTGGTTGCTAGTGTTTGTGTAAATGTTTTCTTTAATTGTTTTTTTTTTTATCAAACACAAGTTATTTAAAGTTGTTTTTACTCTAACTCAAATCTAATTGAACTCAAAATCAGTTTTACAATATATTTGAAATTAAGAATGTCAGCATTTATTTAAAACGTGCGTGTTAATAATATCACTACTCTGAGACATGACGGTGTAAGGCATGCAAGTCAAAGGCCGCAACAACCAAAGCCATGGACATTATTAATTTTATCTTTCTAAATGTAATTAATTATAACATCTTTCTCATCTGCTTAATCAAGTTCAAACTTTCTGTTGGTTTTGCATGCAAAAAATATGAACTGCAGTATTATTTTTCAATGACATATCTTCTTCTGTATAAGGTACTGCTAGAAACTGAAAGATGCTCTAAATGCCTCCAAGGCTGCAGTACTTATTAGAAGGAATTGTAGCATACTTTTGTACTAGCATTAGTTGGAGTATAGTTGTGTACACAAGTTTGAGGTTTTGGACTAACATCAAACAATACCTGTTAAAATTCTGGCCTTCTTTCACTGCAAGTTGCACTAATTTATGCATCAAGGGATCTGGAAAAGTTATATACATATCTGAAACTTCAACCACAAGACTGGCATGTACATGCACTATGCAGATAATTCAGAATGTTCTCGAGGTTGGACACCTCCAATGTTTTTTTCCATAGCTTTCTTTGACTCCTTAGAATGGAGACTGCCCTTAAAAACCGAAAAGACTCGTGGAATTTCTCATTATAGTCTTTTCCATATCTGTGTGGTGTAAATTTGATGTGTTCAAAAAGAGTTAGTCATGTTACCGGTATTAATGATACTTTTTTCACATTTTGATGCAATTTTTTTTTTGAAATTCCCATCATGGTTAAAAAAAAAATTATTCCCAGAAATAAATTGTGTTAAGTTTTCAAAAATTTCATTATGAAAAATAGTAAAATCGTGTTATTGTGACACGATTTTAAAAAATTTAACTGAAATCGTGTCACATACATAATTTTAGTATAATAAAATTAAACTTAAATCATACTACATCAACATCATTTAATACTTAAAATCTAGCTATAATGATATATATTTCATTCTGAATTAACTGAAATTTGCTATAATAACACGATCTCTTCCTAATAAAATTATATCAACTTTACGATTTACCTATATTGAGAATTAAAAAGAAAATTGGCATTATGAGAATTTTGAAAAAAAAAATTGTACTAGACAGAATAAAAAACCTATTAATGACGATATAATCTTAAGGAAGAACAGTGACTTAGAAACTATTGATGAAGATATTTCCTAGCTGGCTAGGAACATTTTCCAAAAAATATGAAAATGAGGTTTAATTACGTTAGTTGACTATGTTTCCTACAATATATCTGTTAGGTCCAAAAGTGTCTTTCAGAGATCACAATAACAACTCCGTAGGTAATGGTCTTATCAACAAGGTAACTTCTCTTAAGGTCAATCACGAGGATAACAACATATGCTTTCTGAAATTCTGGATTTTCAAGAAGTTGCTATGGCGTTTGCTTTAAATGGAATTCAGAGGCTATAAACATGCTTGATAAACGTATTTACGACGGAAGTGTGATCGTTAAATATAATGTTTTTGGATGGGCCTTTTTTCTTCTCTATTATCAAAACTTTTGATTCTGGTATTGTTATTTGTTCTTGGATTGAGGTTGTTCTGAGTTCTACTAAACAATCTTTCTCTATTCATATCTGGTTTGTAAAAGGGATGTCAAACAAGGAGATTTCTATGCCTTTACTCGTAAGCTTTGCAGGAGAGGTTCTTAACAGAGATATTTCGTCTTTGAAGGATCATAAGAAAATTCTTCTCATGTCTGCTCCAAAACGTGTCCAAAAGGTATTGAAACTGCCACTATATCTTTGTATTGTATATAGTCTCCGATAGATTGTTTCGTGATTTTATGGGTCTCTTCACAGCTTGCGAACAAGTTCTTGGTCAAATAATTAGTCCTTTTAAATATTGTTTCTACACGGGTTCTTATGTTAATTCATTTTAAATGCTTTAAACATCTTCTTGGCCCTTTTTACAAAGCTTCTTTTTTATGAGATTCGTGATAACGTTGGTTGAGTTTTGGGGGATGGTACCTTTTATGATGCTTTTGGAGGGATTCTTAGTGATATTGGATTCATCTATAGCTGGATCTCCCTAGTTCTATCTGTGATAAACTCTTTGCTTTGGAGAAAAATTTTGTGCAAAATGGTAAGTTGAATATTCCTAGTTGTCTTGCAAAAGTTGCCTCTTTTACAGAAAAATTGTTGCCTCGTTGCAAGTTGGAAGACTCCAAGATTAATTTGCATGGAAGTTGACTTCTGATGTTATCTCCCTTTTAAAGAAGTTTTGTAGCATGTAATCCTATTCTTTAAATTTTACTTCTTTTTTCTAAATTCATTCCGACACTAAATCTTTTAATCTTCGGGGACTGGTTCAAAATAAACTCTCTACAGATGATATTTCAAAGAAAAATGGTTGTATGATTATTTTTGTATGTTATTTTGTGGTATGGAAGAAGAAAATTCTCATCATCTTTTTTTTTTTTTTTCTTAACTTTGGAATTTATCTAAAAATATTTTTAACTAGCGCTATAAGCTTTCTTTTAGATGACTTAAATAGTTTTTATTAGTTATTCACAAGTCACAGCCTTGAGATTGTGAGATTACGGTAGTAACATGTTATTTGGAGCATTTGGAAAATAAGAAACTCTATCAAATTCGACAAGTTTTTCTTCTTTTCGGATATGTGGTTTTTCTCATGTATTAAATGAAGTTTAGTAGCTAAATTTTTTTATTGAAAATTTTCATTTTTTTTTCTATTTTCATTGACCCTCCTCATATTCGTATAAATGTTGAAGTTAATTGTTTTCTTTTATTAATAAATTATGCTAAATGTAATATAGATGGTGTCGCTTGTGACAGTCTGAATAATGTCACGTGTAAATTTCTTTTTAGATTATCTTGATAAAATTTTTAGAGGCCCTTTCTTTCGATCGAGGATTTTTACTATTATCCTTATTCTAGAAAATGTTCTTGACTGTGGTAATAACTTTCCCATTCATATACGCTTGGAACATATCTTTGTTTTTTCTCTAATAACCACTAAAAGACTTATTAGTGCACAAATGTATATTTGTGTAAAAAAAACCTTAAAAAATGTTGTAGTTATACTTGTTTTAACAGCTACCTATTCCTGAGAATTTCTTGTAAAGCTATGAAAAAACCAATGTAATACTCATGCAAACAAATTGAGAAATTGTGCATAGGAAAGATTTTATATGGTGGGATTTACTTTTTTTTTTCATTGTATTTTTC
>Ga0123340_1007150_pt1 | contig 10652 bp, 15 predicted proteins | sample SirMexnodulemix_FD_89961 | JGI IMG/M metagenome (GOLD analysis project Ga0123340, IMG submission 89961) | Root nodule microbial communities of legume samples collected from Mexico - Siratro Mexico nodule mix | ecosystem: Host-associated > Plants > Roots > Nodule | place: Mexico: Nepantla...
ATATATATATATATGTTACATATAGATAAAAGAAAAAACTAATTACCAATGGACCTTTTTGGTCAAACTCCAATAAATCCTTTAACCTTTCAAAGACTAATAAAGATTTTTAAATAAGTTCATAATATAAGATTTTCATAAAGTCAGAATTAGACCCCTAAAAGATATCCATCAGGAAAATAAATCATACTTATTTTATTTTTACTAAAGCTCAAACTTAGGTCTACCAAACACCGGTCTGTGTTTATTTATCCCATATACTCTGATTCTTAAATTATTAGTATAAGAATAGATGGAAATTACCATTTTCATTAAAGGCTTTATGTTCAAGACCCATAGCAACAATTTTAATGGAAAAAAGATTTAATGGATTGGGTGAACACAAGCTTGTTGAAATTTATAAAAAGTGCATTGTTCAATTTTTCATAAAAGGTCAAACATGTACTAGGGTTAGAGTCTTTAAAAAAGTTATATACCTTAAAAGATTTAATACGAATGAGCTATAAACAAACTCGTATAAAGTTATAATTTAATCCTAAGATAATGAAATTTTTAATCATACATAATAAAAGACTATTTTTTTAATTCTTCCAACCATTGAAAATTATTGATCAGAAAATAAAAAATTACTTAAGATTTCAAATGCAAAATGTTACGAGAAAATATCTAAAGTATCTAATATGCAATTTTATTTAATTTGATATCTCCTATTGAAAAAACAAAATTTTAAAAGTAGCAATTAAAAACCAAAAAATTAACCATACTTCTTTTTCAGCATACTTGACGAAGTTTTCTTTTTCTTGATTTCTCAACTCCTGCTCTGTTTCTTCAAAAATATCCAAAAGTGACTTATAACATAATTTCATATATTCTGGTAGATCAACTAATGAGGAGATATTCCACCTGCTAATCATTACAAAATTTACTTTAATTTTGTTCAAATAATAAAATAAAAAAAATACAAGTATATAAATAATTTTTTACCTTTCTATTGCATTGGCGAAAATATCTATTTCATCAATGGTTCCATAGGCATCATACATACCGTCAATGATGGATGTTATCGCCATGACTTTCCTCATTACCCTTCTAGCAAGACAATATTGCGGTCATAATAGACTCTGTCCATGCCATGACCGAAGAGTGTCCGAGAGGTACTCGGATGAGAACTGTCCATGTCATGACCGAAGAATGTTCGAGAGGTACTCGGATGGGAATAAATCCAAATTCAGACAAACATGAATAAACTCTCGTGATCTTCGAGTATGGGGCTCGTGTGTATGAGATATTCGAAGAGTACTCGGTATATCCGAGATATACTTGGATACATCTATACAGTATGCGGACATAGCACAGAATGAGCCGCAATGACCAGAACCGGACAATACTAAAGTATAACTGTTCGAACGGAATAGGGCTAAAACGAGTAGCTCCAATATTGTGCCAGCTCATGGGACAGCTACTGACAAGCACAGTCTGCAACGGCCGTCAGGCCCCAGAAACATCGACCAATCATAGCGATAGCGTGTTTGCAACGGCTAATGCACCCAGAACCTAGACCAATCACAAGCGATGTCGTGTCCACAAAAACTATCATGCCCAGAAACCTCGACCAATTACAAGGTCACCGTACATTTTTGACCTCTATAAATACCTTGCATGTGGACCCAGTACGAGGTACTTTTTAAGACTAATTCTGAGAATATTACTCCGATATCCGGATACTGACTTTGGCATCGGAGCGCCTTTAGTAGGTACCTGACCCGCACTTCACCGAAGATTGGAGATCAAAGGTCAACACACAGGAGCAGAGGATCCATCCGAGGAAAGACTCTCTCCAGGTCCCAGCAAGAACATTTGGCACCCATCGTGGGGTTTAAAGAACGAGTCACGACCTCGGATGGTGTCAACGTGAAGCTAAGTTCACGAGCAAAGATAGGATAACCCCATGGCAAATTCGGATCCGATGTCACTCTTCCTCTCATTATAGCGAGAGATGGCCAAGATGAAGCAAAAAAATGAAGAGGAGATCCGAGCCCTACGACAGAAGAACGAAGAAGAGATTCGAGCCTTGTGAAGGAAGAATGAGGAGGAGCTACGTGTCCTGAGACAGGAGAACAGTGACATGAGGAAGGCGTTCGGGGAGACACCAACCCCCTCAGTCCAGAAGGGAGAACGATCCAAAGCCATCACCCAGTCAAACCGATCCCGGGTGGACAAGAGTGATGGTACTGACGAAGAAGAGTCTCCTTTCAACAGTGCAGGACGCGAGGAGCCTGAGGGTGAGGCACGCCATCCATTCGTAGACGGCATCCTGAGTGCCGAACTCCCTGCCAGATGGAAAGGATTAGGTATAGACAGGTATGACGGGTCAACAGACCCAGATGAACACATCGACGTGTACGAGACCCAGATGCGCCTGTATACAACCAACCAGACAGTCATGTGCCGAGTATTCCCAACCTCGTTGAAGGGAATGGCATTAAACTGGTTCACCCGACTCCCTCCTTACTCCATCGACTACTTTAGAACGTTAGTGGACCTCTTCAACACACAGTTCGCCACCAGCAAACCACATCGCCTAACCTCGTTAGCGTTAGTCAACATCAAGCAACATAAAGGCGAGACCCTGTGAGCGTTCATGGAGCGATTCGGCAAGTTAGCGCTGCAGATCCGCAATCTCAATCCTGAAGTCACGCTTCACCATATGGTGACTGCCCTCAGACCAGGACCATTCACAGACAGCTTGTGTATGGAGCCAGCATCCAGTCTGGATGAGTTAAGGTGAAGAGCCACCAAGCTTATGCAATTGGAGGAATTGAAGGAAGCCAGAAATCATGCCAGGGCTGAACACATCCCTGAAAAAACCAGACCTAGAGATAAAAGGCTTCTGCCTTTGCCATATCCTAAGCAAAGAGATCTTAGACCGTCGAAGTATGCCCAATACACGCCCTTGAATGAAAACCAAGGGCGGATATTAGAGGAAGCGCTACATGCAACACTCATTCACGCCCCAAAGAAGGCACCCACACCCAGGAACGCTGATACGACTAAGCATTGTCGTTTTCACCAAAAATACGGCCACACCACAAATGAATGCGTGGCATTGAAGGATAGAATCGAGGAACTTATCCAGGCCGGACACATGAGGCGATTTCTACAGGGGCAGGGCAAGTTCCCAGACGGCGAGAACGAAACCCAGAAAATGGACAACCTCGCGGAGACCGGGAGAGGGCCCAAGGGGGCGAGAGACCGCACCAACGACAACGAACTGATGATAGCGCGCCACGACAACCCAAGAACCCAACACTCAAAGGCGTCATTAACATTATAGCCGGAGGATTTGCCGGAGGAGGGTGTACCACAAGAGCAAGAAGAAAACATTTGAGGGCAATGCAAACAGTAAACGCAATAACAAGTCCATTACAAAGAAGGATGCCTCCAATTACCTTCACGGATGCTGACTTTCAGGGCATAGATCCCGCCCAAGACGACCCCATGGTCATCACGGTAGAAATTGAAAACTTCGCCGTAATGAAAATGTTGGTAAATCAAGAGAGCTCAGTGGACATTTTATATTGGAAAACTTTTAAAAAATTGCAAATCTTTGAATCTAGAGTCCAGCATTATGAGGACCAGATTGTTGGGTTTTCAGGAGAGAGGGTGAGCACTCGCGGATACATCGATTTGTATACAAAGTTTGGGGAAGGGAAGACAGGGAGCAAAACGATACAGATCAGGTACCTCTTGGTCAAGGCTAACACTTCTTATAACATACTGCTAGGAAGACCGTCTCTCAACCAACTCGGCACGATAGTGTCAACCCCTCACCTGGCAATGAAGTTCCCCTCTTTAATGGGCGATGTCATCACAGTACATGTGAACCAAAAAACTACTAGAGAATGTTATGCAGCCAGCCTGAGGATTGATCCTAGAAGTCAGGAGCAGGCGACAAAGGGACTGCAAGCACAACACAAGAAGAGATTACCACAGTCGGAATACCTTGTTGCGGTTGCCGACTTAGACCCAAGATTGAATGACATAACAGTAGAGCCAGGCGAAGAAGTATGTGTCATTCCGTTAAAAAATGCAGAACATTAAGCCAAGATTGGAGTCTCATTAACAGTAGAAGAGAAGCAAAATATGACAAGCCTTCTGCAGGCTAACACTGACATGTTTGCCTGGACTACAGCTGATATGCCAGGCGTTGATCCCGATATCATTGTACACAAGTTATCAATATACAAAGAGGCTAAACCCATAACACAAAAGAAGAGGAAGTTGGGCAAGGAGAAAAGACATGCCGCCAAGGAGGAGGCCGAGAAGTTGATAAAAGCTGGATTCATCCGAGAAGCACATTATACTACATGGTTAGCTAATGTTGTCATGGTTAAAAAGCCGAATGGAAAGTGGCGAATGTGTACAGACTATACTGACCTAAACAGGGCCTGCCCGAAGGATGCATATCCTCTCCCGAATATTAATCGACTAGTTGACGACGCATCAGGAAACAAGCTCCTGAGTTTTCTAGACGCCTATTTCGGCTACAACCAAATCAGCATGCATCCGAAGGATAAACCAAAAGCAGCGTTCATGACCAATAATGCCAACTATTTCTATGAAGTAATGCCCTTTGGGTTGAAGAATGCGGGGGCAACATATCAAAGGCTGATGGACAAGGTTTTCAAAGGCCTCATTGGCCGAAATGTTGAAGTATATGTAGACGATGTGGTAGTGAAGTCAGAATCTCGGGATAAGCATTTCGAGGATCTGCAGGAGGTTTTCTCGGCTTTGATGACAGTTGGCATGAGATTGAACCCAGAAAAATGCGTCTTTGGGGTGGAAGGCGGTAAATTCTTGGGTTTCATGTTGAACGCACCGAGGCATCGAAGCCAACCTCGACAAATGTCAAGCTATCATTGAGATGCAAAGCCCCAGAACAGTTATGGAGGTACAACGGCTGATAGGAAGAGTAACGACGCTGTCACGCTTCATGCCAAAAATGGCAAAAAGTATGAAACCGGTCTTTAATCTGCTGAAGAAAACCGCATGTTTTAGATGAGACGACAACTGCGAGGATGTCTTCAAGGAATTGAAAAACTTCTTGGCAAGCCCGCCGGTCATCCAGAAACCATTACTCGGCCAACCCATCATGGTGTACTTGTCAGTATCCAGAGAAGCAGTAAACTCTGTGCTGGTCCAAGAAGTGAACGGGGAGCAGCGGCCGATATACTTCACTAGTCAAACACTTTAGGAGGTAGAGACGAAATATCAGATGATCGAGAAGATAACTTTGGCATTAATTATAGCAGTGAGGAGAATGAGGGCATACTTTCAGAACCATACAATTGTAGTCAAAACCGACTACCCCATCATTAAGGTGCTCGGAAAGCCAGACTTGGCTGGACGGATGATCGGTTGGGCAGTTGAGTTGTCAGAATATGGAGTCCAATATGAACCAAGAGAAGCGGTCAAATCCCAGTGTTTGGCCGATTTTGTAGCCGAGATGTGTCACGGATTGGAGACAATGCAACCGACAACCTGGATGTTGCATGTAGATGGGTCATCGAATCCGAAATGAGCCGAAGCCGGAATCGTTTTGGTAGGACCAGAAAAGTTCGTGGTGGAACAATCCTTGAATTTTGGATTTAAGACTTCAAACAACCAGGCAAAGTATGAGGCACTTCTAGCAGGACTGGAGTTGGCACGTGATATGGGGAAAATCACTTGATGTGCCACAGCGATTCGCAGCTCATGATGGGGCAGTTGAATGGAGAATTTCAGGTTAAGGATACTCTTTTAGAAAAATATTACCATAAAGCGCAGGCGATGTTGCAAAAATTCGAAGAGGTTAAGGTGGTGCAGGTAAAACGAGAGCATAAAGAGAGAGCCGACCTACTCTCCAAGTTGGCGAGCACAAAGAAAAGAAGTGTGGATTACACGTCAGCTGAAGCTCTAACCATTGGAGTCAGGAAGGAATGGTTTGACCTAATTAAACATTTTGTGCAAAATGGAGATTGCAGAGAAGAGGACGAACACACATTAAGGATGAAAAGCGCTCGCTATGTGCTGATAAGTGAAGACCTATACAGACGAGGATACTCCAAGCCATTGCTGAGATGCGTTACTCGAGAACAATCCAATACATCATGGAAGAGCTGCACATAGGGATATGCGGATTTCACTCTAGGACGAGAAGTATGGCCAACAGGGTACTCCGAGCCGGGTATTACTGGTCCACCATCCAAATAGATTGTGCTGAGTATGTACAGAAATGCAAGCGTTGCTAAGAGTATGGCAACCTACTTCACGTTCAACCTGAAGTTTTGCATAGTATCACCCCACCCTGGCCTTTCGCCATGTGGAGAATGGACATAATAGGGCCTTTCCTCCCTAGGAAAGGCCAGTGCAAGTTTTTACTTGTAGGAGTGGACTATTTCACTAAGTGGATCGAGGCAGAACCACTGGCTACCATCACTGCAAAAAAGATCCAAAACTTCGTCTGGAAAAATATCATCTATAGATTTGGAGTACCGCATACCATTGTAACTGACAACGGAAGGCAGTTTATTGATAGGGAACTTGCTAATTTCTATGAAGGGTTGAACATCCGACATGTAACCAGCTCCGTCGAGCTCCGCAGACTAATGGGCAAGCAGAGTCCGCTAACAAGGTAATCCTGAACGAGCTAAAGAAGCGGCTGGGTGTGGCAAAGGGGAAATGGCCTGAAGAGTTACTCGAAGTGCTCTGGGCATACAAATGCACCCCTCAGTCCTCAACTTAGGAGACACCATACAACTTGACTTATGACACTAATGCAATGATCCCAGTTGAGGTAGGAGTACCAACATTGCGCCGACAGCTAATAGACCTGTCCATGAACAATGAAAGCCTAGCAGTGAATCTTGACCTCATCAGTGAACTTTGTGACAAAGCAAGGATAAGGGATGAAGCCACCAAACTTAGGGGTGCTAGAAGGTACAACTCTAAGGTCAGTCCGCGATGTTTCCGCCAAGGAGATTTGGTGTGGAGGATGCGAAGTCATGCAAGAAAGGATGAAAGAAAGTTCTCCTCCAACTGGGAGGGACCCTTTCATGTGCGGATTTTGGCCGACAAAGGAGCTTATCGACTGGCCACCTTAGCTGGCAAAGTTATCCCAGGAACATGGAACGCCACGCATCTGAAGTTTTATTTTAGTTAGTTTTCTCTTGTAGTCTTTCTGTTGAAGTTCCTCTTGTGTAATTTTCGTACCATTTATCGTATATGTCAGTGTTATGATATGAGTTTCAGATAAAAACAGCCAAAAGCATTTAAGCAAAAAAGTGATCATGGGGAAGGTATCGCCCAATAGACGACGTCCCATGACTCACTCGGGAAAGGCGGCGTGCAACAGGCGACCTCCCATGATTCACCATGGGAAAGGCATCGCCCAATAGACGACCTCCCATGACTCACCCAGGGAAGGTGTCACCCAACAGGCGATCTCCCACAATTCACCATGGGGAAGGCGTCGCCCAATAGACGACCTCCCATGACTCACCTGGGGAAGGTGTCGCCCAACAAGCGACCTCCCACGATTCACCATGGGGAAGGCGTCGCCCAACAGGCCACCTCCCATGACTCACCCAAGGAAGGCGTCGCCCAACAGGCGACCTCCCATAATTCACCCTGGGGAAAGTGTCACCCAACAAGCGACCTCCCATAATTCATTACGGGGAAGGTGTCGCCCGGTCGACAACCCCCCATCGCCTATGTCTCTAGTTCGATATGAAAAAAGTGTCGCCCAAGCAGCGACCTTAAGCTAATGTACCATTGGAAGACCATAGTAAAAATGTCACCTATCAGGCATCCCCCCATAATACATCATGGCCAACATCACCCAACAAATGGTCGCCCAACAACTCATTAGTTTACTAAGTATAAAACAAGGTTATTTACTCGAAAGATCACGATAAGGGATAGACCAAGCACCATTCGGACACACTTACCATTCGAACATGCATCGTTGCCCAAGTAAGACGATAAATAACATGCCCACGAACGAGGTTGCCATACTACAAATACAAACTACTAGAAAACGTATGAACGAAACATATACGAAAGAGCGAAGAATGATGAATAAGACAAGTAGATTGCACAAAATGTCAAAGTTGTATTATATAACTGCCATAATAGGCGTACAAAATGTGGTTACAGAGATAAGTTAAGGTAAAGTACCCGCCTTAAAAAGACAAGAGTCAAGACTAAGGCATGATCTCCTCGCCCAAAGAACCATCATCAAGAACAGCAGTGTCTTCAGGCGTAACCCTGGATGGGATATCCTCAATTGGCATAAGCTGCCCGTTATAAACATCCATGTTCTCATCCAACTCGTTGTCCTCAGGGGTGTCGTAAAGAAGAACTACTTGGCGGATGGCTTGTTTGAAGGTCTGAGAGTGAACATTCAGCACACAATTCTTTAGGTCAGCCAACTCCAGGTCCAAGTGCGCCTTCTTGGATGCAACCTCGTCATGAGCCGAGATATCCTCGGCAAAGTTTTCTTTGGCTTTCTTAAGGTTAGAAGAAAGCTCCCTCACCCTCCTCTCGGATGCCCCCAATTGCACCCTAAGCGCCTCTCATTCTGCCTCTGCCTTCTTCAGCGCCTCGCCCTGAACAGTGTTGGCGTCCAAAGCTGCCTTCAAAGAATTGCTTGAGGAGGCCAACTCCTTGGTAAATCTAGCCACTTCTGAGGACGATCCTTTCGACCATTCAGCATGAAGAACTTTGGCGAAGGCGAGGGTGCGACTTTGCATCTCGAAGTACGCATTTGCAAGCTCTTCGGTGGAAGCAACGTTTACCGGCCCCCTTTCGGCAGAAGAGAGTGAAAAGTTCACCCCTTTGTAAAAAGCAAAGTCTGGGGCGAACAATTGCTCAATATTGCTCAGCCCGCTTACACCACCCTTTTGTCGGGCCCTCTTCGGTGAGTGCCGAGAAGATGAGGGCTTCTTTTCGCGATCCTTCCTCTTGCCTTTCTTGTCGTCAACAGGAGGAACCTGGTCAGCATATTTAGGCGATGAAGGGATGGTGGGGCGGGGAGTACCCAATCCTCCCCCTTTCTTAGACTGTTTTTCAGCTTTCAATTTCCTCAGCATTTCCAAAAAACTTAGCGCCCTCTTGAGCCATGATCCCTGAAAAAAAATAAATGATTCAGCAGGGTTAAAAATCGGGCAGTGATCGGTCAAAAATGGAAAGATAGCATACCCATCAATTCCACCCAACGCTGTGTAGAAAGAAAAAGCTGCCGAGGAAACCGGTCCAGAATATCGAACATCCTCTTATCGTCCTCGGTCAAAGACAGGATCACATGTCCAGTACAAGGGGAACTTAGGCGCATCCCCGTTAAAGAAAAAATGCCTTCCAGCAGGCGAGATAGTTATTTTAAAAAAAACATTCTTGAAATATTTAAAAGAAGAGCAAAAAGGTGTAAAAAGAGCAGCCCCTGACTGGCTTATTAGCGATAACCACCTAACCGAAGAGAGGCCCAGGAATTGGGGTGCAGTTGGGTAGGCGCCACGTTCAAGGTCCGCAGAACGCCCATTGTAAACTCATCAAAGGGAACTTGAATCTGCGAATCCGTGAACAAACAGGCATACATAAAGAAGAAATGAAATATGTGGCATTCCCGCCTATGACACACATTGTCAACGGTCGAACACCGTTCTACGGAAAGCACCCCCTCCGGTATGCCTTCGGCAAAAATGTGGTACACAGCTGAGTAGCTGTTTACCATCGATGACCAACGATACTTGGAAAAATGACGCGTAACTTGGTGGCTGACCCAGTCATACCCTGCCCGACGAGGGCGGTTATCCTTAGCAATCTCTACCGCCAAGCGACCTCCCGCATCAACTCTATTCCCCTACACCCCGGACCCGGATGCCTCTTCAAGTAAACCAGCATCTTCAGGCGAGCCTCTATCCAGAGCGGAACCCCTAGAAGATAAGCTACCCGAAGACCCAGTAGAAGTAAAAGACAAGGACGATGACATGGAGGACATAGTACCTTTCAGAATGAAAGTCTTACACCTAGCCACTCTTGCACAATAGAAGAAGGATATCGGATATCGGATATCAGAGATTGGAAGGTTTGTAGGAAAGGTGAAAATAACATGCCTACTTATAGAGGGCCAGGCACCCAACGGTCATGTCAAGTGATGTTTCATCTTTCCCGCCGTCCGATCAAGTGACACACAGATCTCGAGGTGGCAATTGTATCGTTTCATCTTCATCGCCATATCGTAGACTGAGACCGACGAGTTCACACCATTGTATTACATCTGAAACAACTCAATGCATCCTCGAACCTGAGGGGCTAGTGTCCATGCCATGACCGAAGAGTATCCGAGAGGTACTTGAATGTCCAAGAGGTACTCGGATGAGAATTGTCCATGTCATGACCGAGAGGTACTCGGATGGGAATAAATCCCAATTGAGACAAACATGAATAAACTCTCCTGATACACCCTCGAGTCTGGGGGCTAGTGTGCATGAGAATGCTTTCCTTGAACTTTCCTTCTTGGTCTTTGAATTTGCAAAATACATCTGTTTTGTAAGGAAATAACCCATTAAATTTCAATATTTATATTTAAATATATGATGAATTGGATGGTATAC
>Ga0123340_1007153_pt1 | contig 10648 bp, 10 predicted proteins | sample SirMexnodulemix_FD_89961 | JGI IMG/M metagenome (GOLD analysis project Ga0123340, IMG submission 89961) | Root nodule microbial communities of legume samples collected from Mexico - Siratro Mexico nodule mix | ecosystem: Host-associated > Plants > Roots > Nodule | place: Mexico: Nepantla...
ATTTTTTAATTAATTTTTAAAATATTTTTTTTTTAAATTTTTTTTTTTTTTTTTTTTAAATAAGTTCCAGAATGACGTGTTTAAAAAATAACTGTTTTTTAAAAAATGAATTTCGATTTTTTTTTCGAAATTGTTTGTTCTGAAAATATAAAATGACATCTAGAATGATCTCTTTCAAAAGTACGAAGTCACCTCCATCTCTTATTATTATATTATTTTAACATACAGAAAGACAAAACTGTCTTTACGAAAGCTTGGAGGTGCAGGAAGAAACAGTAAAAAACTCTTGTATCAACATTTCTGTTAGGTCCAATTGGATCTGTTACATTATTAGATTAATCTAATTAAATATAGATTCAAATATTTAGATCTAAATTAAATTTAAATTCATATTATCCAAAAGAAACGATTTCAATATTTATAGATCTAAATCCAAGATATATTATTTTTTTAAAAAATGATTTAGATAGTTATTAATTATTTTGTTAAAATCGGCACTTTTTTTTAAATTTGACCGTAAATCCAGAAGAATTTAACACCACAGATAACAAATATGTATATTGGACGACAAACTCTATCATTTAACCTAATAATAATTAATATAATATAATGAAAAAGTAATTGTTCTCGTATTGATTCTTACAATAATAATAGGAATAGGAGCGACTTCTAACTCTAGTATTAGTACCTCGACCATAAAGTCTGTAGAGAGTGAAAGTGCTAGGCCTGAGGGTGTTGATGAACTCAATCCTTCTGCTTGACACCCAGGATAGAATAGATCCTTCTGTGCCAGACGGCATATTTGCCTTACGCCGGTGCATCCGGTCTGACCTAGTTTTCTGCGGTTGGAAGTCATGGCCGACCGACTTCTTTTACATGTACACTCGGATGACGAAGGATTCTTCCGTTCTCATACCTTTTGATGACTTCTGCTTCGGCATCTGTCAGGCCTTCCAACTTTTGTGATCGGCCTTGGCTATTACCCCCACAATTCTACTCTTCCTCTACTATTATTTGACCCGACCAAGAACAAAATGTTTAAAACCGCGCTGTCATCGATGCCTGTCGATGTGAAGGTAGGCGGCCCTAAGAAACTGGCCGAGAAAGATAGCTCCTCCAAACAACCGGCCGGCCTGATAAAGGTTCCGTCACCTGCCCAGCCCCCGGTTGCTCCTTCTGGAATTACATAGATGAATAAACATAATTTATTTAAATAAATTTTAGTAAAAAATATATTAAATATGATTTGAAGTGTATTTCAACTAATTCGATTTTATAATTATTAGCCATTTGAAGATAAAACAATAGATTTCAATAAAAATAACTACGTATGTACACATATATTATTCAAGTATTGTACTATTTTTTACATAATGTCATGCGTCTTATTTGTTTGATTTAATACAAGAATAAGAAAATAATAAAATAAAAATAATAAATGAAATTATTTAATATTTTTTGTTTCACGTTTTTTTGTTCTAACTAATATTAAGTATAACATTTTTTTCTCTGAGAAAAATATAACAAGAGTTGTTGGTCAATTTAAGTAAAAATACCTTGACGTTAGAGAAACATACATTTTATTGTTATATTTATTTATATTTTTTTACTAAACTATAATAATTGTTATTTTAATCCTCGCTTTGTAATAATATATTTTTATTAGAAAGTGGTGTACACTTACATTGAAACATATAATATCTAACTCTACATTTATGTGCTAAATATAAAAAAAATGTTTTCTTTTCAAATTATTGATTAATTACACAATTATGAATATAATTCTAATAGATTTTTATTTTAAAAAATATTCTTAGAAAATATGTAATAGTTTTAAATTATTTTGGATTTAAAACTAATTTTGAAAAAAAATCAATTTTAAAATCAGTATCAAACTTATTTATAAACATTTAAATTATTTTCTTTTAGAAGTATAAGTTTGAATTTAAAATTCAATTCCGACTATTTAGATTTGGATTTGTAAAACATCCAAATTAGTTATTTTTTAAATATGTATTTAACCTCTATTACCAGAGGTAGCGGGAAAGAGGAGCATAAGATATAGTTGTGGAAGGTATCAACAATCTTTATTCTTCCATCCCATGGACATTAACATGTGGCAGTTCCTGTGAAAGTACAATTTTTTATAATACAAAACTGAAGATTTTGAGAGTCTTTATTACAATTACAACACGTCTGGAGAGGATTGAATCCTCATGAAACAGAGAGAGAGGGATGAACACTAAGTCTACATAAAATTGACTTCATCCTAATATAGATAGAGGAAGAAATATGCACCTTAGAAGGTTAATTGCTTCGTCGCTCTAAGTTAGTATAATAATATTATTATTATTCTAAAACTGCTACTATATTCTCGCGCAGCATAACTTACAGACTGAAGAAGCTCTTGACTTCTAACATTGATAAACTAAAGCAAAAGAGAACCTATGACGGCAACAGCTTCAAGTCACTGCATGAGCGTCTCTTAAACTATAGTACTACAATGTGGGCCCTGTCATTGGCATAAATAAAGCTTCCCCCAGCTTAGCCAATTGAAAAGATCCTTTTTTTTTTCTTTTGACAGTCACAGACAATCAAAGGTACTGGACCAGGTGTGGTTTGGAGGGAAGAAAAAAAGTTCCGTGACACCACTGCTATGTGGTTATTGTGAGATGATTCCCACTTCAGCAGAGAAAAAGCATGGCGCAGAGAAATTAGGCAATGATCATGGCAGGTTAAAAACACGATTACGTTATTGGTCCAAGGATGCAGGAAGAATATCCAACGAAGGAATGAGAAATCCACGCCTGTCAGCTGCTTTGCCCTTGGCAATGTTTGCACAGGAGATTGACAACTGATCATGTTTATATTCAGATTTTTTAATGGGACTATGTGGTTTGTCCTGCCAACAAAAGAAAATTTTAATAACAAACAAATAGAATGGTTTGGCAAATATAAAATGGCACAACTGTATTTACCATGAAGCCTGTTCCATTATAGAGCTGAGTGGGAGATAAAACATCAGGCTGTTGAGAGTTTTTCAAAAATCGATGTTCTAGTAAAACTGCAGCTGCTGGCCGCTCTGCTGGATTTCTTTTAAAGCAACATCTCAAGAAATCTTTACCCTCAGGTGACAATGCTTCAGGTATAGCAGGGGTTTCCTTCATAACCTTAAACAGAGCTGCGGCCTGCATAATTAGAAAAGAAATTAATTTAACAAGCGAAAAGATAAAGTTACCCGTATACATACAACATCTCTGCCAAATCCACAAGATGAAAACAGAAAAGGTTGGCTCAAAGATGCCTTAGCTCATATTGAGGTTTGCCAAAATAAGTTAAAAGTTGGTGCATTATCCTCCATTACCAAATTTCAGAATCCCATATTCTCATATAAACCGATATAAAACTATCTTTAAATAAGTAGTTTTGGAAACCATTGGGATTCTGTTATCATTGAGAAACCTTATACTGATACTACATCAATATGGTATTGAAGTAGCCTGAGAATAACAAAAGTTGAAAAGAGAAAAACTAAAATTTTCTTCAGGTGCTTACTCCTTCATATTCACTCCAAGGAGGCTTCCCTGTGAACATTTCAATGATGGTACAACCCAGACTCCAAATATCAATAGCAAAAGCAAGATCAGGACTGTTATCCTTTTGAATCACAGCCTGCAAAAGCTGTATGAGAAAAGTGTTAATAAGGAGTACACGAGGCAATACAGGATAGTTTAGTGTAATAATATACCTCTGGAGCCATCCAGTATGGACTTCCCCTCAAAGAAAGATTAGCTTCGAACCCAGTTAGCTGCGTAACATAAAGGGATCCCAAGTTATAAACTGAACGAAACACCCCATGAAAAAATTCAACAGCACAAAATAAGCACCAGAGCCTGAGGATACATCTTCAAGCAATGAAATTGAAAAATAATGCAAGCACCTGATTATTATGCAAGAAGTTTATTCAGAAACAACTGAATCTGCTTTAAGGGGAGACAAAATTGCTGATCTCAATTGAGAGAAAGGAATTTTAAGAGCAATAACTTTGAGCTTTTTAACTTAAGGCCGCTATTTCTTATGCAAATTTCTTCTTGGAAAATTTTTCAACAATAAATAGATAATCTTATTAACAAGAAGAAATACAAAGATTCTATAGAATTACAGAACCACTCTTAACATCAAAGGGGAAGGGTTGGAACTCACATGCTTAGCCATCCCAAAATCAGCAAGCTTAACAACTCCAGCAGAGTCAACAAGTAAGTTAGCCCCTTTGATGTCCCTATATCCATACAAGAAAAATATAAACAAATAAAGATGTGACCTAAAGGTCCCAATATAAAATAAATTAAAAATTCTAGAAAACAGTCATTTTCCAACAAAAGCAAAGTAGCTGTATATGTATTAATATAAAGGTTTTGAATTCAAGTTACTATGAAGCACTTGAAAGTTGTGATTGTACCTATGAATTGTTTTTTTGCTATGTAAATAAGCCAACCCTGATAGAATATGTCGAGTGAAATTTCGAATGACAGATTCTGTTATGGCACCACAATGCTCACGGACGTATTTATTAATTGAACCAGGATGAACATATTCCAGATAAATATAAAAGCGGTCATCAACCTGAAAATGCATAATCCAAAGATGTTACAAGGTTTTAAGGCAGTAACAGAATAATGAATAATCTTGAGCGGCTAATTATGCAGTAGGAGATTGTTTACTATTTCACTGCCATAATACTGCACGATGTTTGAATGCTTCAGATGGCTAAGAACTTTAATTTCCTGGAGAAAGAGAATAAACTAGTAAGAAGGATAAAGAGGATATAGAGAATAAAATCTCTTCATAATTAATCAGGGGAGGGTAAAATATATAGCCAAACCATAAAAATAATAAAGCAACCTCACAAAGTATTTAAGCATAATGGACACTACAACGAAATTTAGGAGTCATCATAGCAAAATGTATATTGGCCAAGGCTAAAGCACAAAGGTAAAATAATAGACTAGTTAATCAGAGCTGCATCTTTACTGTTCAATGAGAAAAAGTTAATTTCAATTACAATTACAAAGTAGTTGCATTAGTTATTAAAAGTTTCAAGATAATACATTTCAGAAGTAAATTTGCTAAGTAGAATTACAAGATGTCATTAATCATGCAGCCATCAGTTCCCAGTGTTCATGTGTAATAAGAGAATCCAAGGCGACTAAAAATGTGTTCTCATTCAGGATTGAAAGAAAAGTACTATTCCCAAGAAATTCACTGACATTTACCACACTGACTTCTTTAGTAAAATTCCAAAGTCCTAATAAGAGATATGAGCCATAACACACACTCAAAAGAGACACATCATTATGCGGTTGGTACAACACAGTTAACAAATAGCAAGTGGTAACAAACAAGTAATGGCAACCAACCTGCTCTAACTGTTTTATACACTCGGCAGATTTTGGATCATCAGGAAATATTTCTACTTCCTTCATCGCACATAATGCCCCGGTTTCCCTGTGAAGAAACAACATCTGTTTCACAGACTAAGAAAATAGACAAGATCTTAAAAAGCACATGAAACATTTACATACCTATTGGTTGCAACATAAACACTTCCAAATGTGCCACGCCCAATAAGTTTCCCTTTCTGCCATTGGTTTTTCATTGGCAACGATTCTGACCTAGCATGGGAAAATGTAGCAGCCGCTGGTGGAGAGGGCAGGGCAGCCCCGGGAGGCAGGGGCAAGGGGTGAACACTAACAGGAGGACCACTACTTTCACGGCGCACCATTGAGATTTCAAGTGATAACTTGGAATGTATAGGGGATGGAGGTCCACTCAGGGTTCTGGCGTGTTTCTGGGGACTTTTCCTCTGTGGACTTTGATGGGAGGTGGGAGAGGGAGAAGCTTCTGTGCCTATCACGGATAGATCAAAGAAGGCAGGAGGTAGCAACCCTGTTTCACAGGTAGACATTTCTGGTGCAGACCAGAAATGATTTCCTTTGGGACTCGCATAATAATATGGCACAAATTCACCGTTTTTTGTTTTCTGCGGACTCATTGAAGGACTTCCAAAGGGACTACCTGAAATACTGCTCCTATGAGGGACGCTCACCAAGTTACTATTGTTAGTATTACTGTTATCTCGAGCACTCTCACAACAACCACTCGCATCTTGATGCACCATTCTCGATGACTTAGTTTCAGCCTGTTCCATATTCCTTCTCGTGTCTTGGCTAGCAAAAACACTGTTACAATACAAGTTTCGGTCAAATAGGTCAGCAAACTCACCATTGAGATCTCTTCCACAAACACATGGCAAGTAACAGTGCAAAACTGCAAATACATAATCAATTCAGCTTGAATAATTTCTCCATAAAAAATGTAAAATGAATTGAGCTTTTTCATAAATTAAAATCAAGTTATGCAATTAACTTTTACAGAAGCTACCTGATCTAACTTCTTTAAAATTGAGGTGCATAAATAGATTTTAACTTGTCAAATAAACTCAAATTCATTTAATTTTTTTTTCTTGCAAGTGTTTCTGGAAAATTCTATACAAACAGTGTCATAAAGTTTCATTTCACAAGTACAAACATACGCATCTCATGATTCAGTCCGAAACAACAACAAAACGTGCAAAAAATAAAAATTAGGGAATGATATCAAGTAGAGATAATTAAATTCATTAAGCAAATGACCTAACAAAAATTGAAAAAGCCACAAAGAAACCAGTTGAAGGAAAGAAAGGAAAAATTGAAAAACCGACCTCCGCATCCGAAAGCCGGTGGTGGCGGTGGATGTAGCAGCATCCTTGGGCGAGGGAAGACGGCACTCGCCATCTCTGTTCCGGAGCAGGGCGGGGGAGGCGGCGAGCTCGGGCAGGGGCAAGGGCTGAGGCGTGCCGGGGGAAGAGAACGGTGAATCCTCCTCAGACCACCTGGCATCGTTCTCGCCGATGACGTGGCAGGCGCGCTTCTTAGACGAATTACCGAATATCCAGGCCTTCCGGCGGTGGTCGGCGGCGGCTGCGGAGGAAGACGAGGAGGAACTTGAAGGCGCGAAGGAAAGCGTGGGTAACCACCGCATGGCTGCGTCAATCCACAGAACGAAACAAAGCTTTCACCTCACAATGCGGATCGCTAAGACGACAACGACGACGTCGTATTAGAAGCGCAATGTAAAGCTTTAACCAGAAACATGGTTGGCGTTGGCACCTTGGCGGTTCCAGAAGGAAACGAAAACCATAGGACCTTCCACACAGAGTCAATTTGTTGCACCTTTTCTTTTTCTTTTTCTTTTTTCCTTCCCTCTAACTAAGTCAAGGTCTCTCTCTGTTGCCACAACACAACAGAGAAGAAGACGAGACAATATAAATAAACTTCAACAGTTTTTTTTTTCTTTCTAACAAACAGTTTTTTTTCACCAACAGAAACACTGTGCTATTTTAGATACGGTAGTTATGTGCTTCTGCTCTCGCGCCAGGTAACAACCCAACGCCACCCCTAATTAACACAACTATCTTTTCAGTTTCCTTTCTTACCTTCTTCTTAAACTCTCCAATTTATTTTCACTAAATTATTATATCTTATTAATACACTATTATTGTTGTTATTATTGTGTATTGACTTGAAGATATTTGAACGAGGAATTTATGGAGTTTGACGTTGGTGTTACCAAGTAAAACCATATTTTTTCATAAAAAGAAAAAGTAAAACCATTTTTTTTATGAAAGGGAAAAGTAAACCATATTTTTATTCCATTATTGTTGGATCGGATTATAAGTGAAGAAGCGACGTTGATTTCAAGACTTTATTTTATTTAATCGATGATTGCGCGTTTTTCGATCCGATGTTAATTCCCTTCTAGATAGATTGACATTAATATAATAATATAAAGTAGATATAATAATTGATTTTCATTCTCCCTGTACTCGCTCATTGACTCTAACAAACCATGTTTAATAAACCAAATTACATCTAATTTAATACACACCTTAATTGCATGTATTATCCAAGTAGCTCTACGTTAATTTTAATTGATTATTTGATTATAAGTTACCTTAAATAATATTATCTCCTTTCAATAGTTTATCATTTTATTCCTAAGTTTATCAAAGCTTTATTTTAATACATTTATCTATAAACATTCATAGCACTAAAAGAATAAAATATATATGCACTTCTTAAAATAATTTTCAAACCTAATATGAAGAAATATCTGTAAATGAGTTCATATATAAAATTATTCTTTGTTCGGGAAATTTGTTCTTTTTTGTAAAACATTTTTACCAATATGTTTATTCCAACTTATTCTAAGTTGTGACAAATAATGTATTAGAATAAAATCATGTATGGGGTGGAATAATCTTGTATGGCTTCTGGACAATCTATTATTGTTCTCTAAAGAATTGAAACAGAATATAGATGATATCTTTGAAAGAAATTTTGAAGCATTTATTTGAAACAATTGGATTTGAGGATTGTGGTTTGATTGGTTATTTATTGATTAAAAGTTATAATGCGTTGGTTTTGAGTACTAGTTGGGTAGCATGTGAAGCAAAATGGTCAAAAAAACATGATTGCTAGAACACCAACATTCCATAAAGGTACACAAAGATTTTGATAATTGAAGGAGGAGAAAGCAGAGGATTGGTTGAAGTAGTGGAAGAGAAAAGAGAGAACTAATCTCAATTACGAAGCAGAAACGTGTAGAAGGTGGACTTGGTCAACGGTTACCCAACTTGACCAATACCCTTCTTCTATCCTCAATTTCCCGAACCTTATCTCCACCTTTTCATGCTTCTTGGCTTTGGGTGTTTGGATTGATTGAAACAGAGGAAGATAAACTGAAAAGTGTAATGCTCACAAATGATGGTTTTAATAGTAATAGATAAACATCTTTTTATCCTAGATCACAATCAAGATATATTGAAAAAGATAAGATAAAAGTTAAAAAATTTTCTATTTCATAAACAATATTGAAAAAGGAACAGGGTCAGACAGATGAAAGAGGGAAAATAGCATATTTTCTATCGTTGGTATGAATAAAAAAGGGCAGAGTAGAACTGAGTCCATAAAATTGCAATCTAACCGTTTCTTAAAAGATTTTTGTTAAAGTTATCAAATGTTAGTATTCAATTTATTTTGGATAAAATAGAACGTGGTAAACATAATAATATGTAAAATGTATATTTTTAATGTTATTACCTAATCATTAATCGCAAGATGATAATTTGATTTTCATAATTTTGTTTGATTGGTTAGAAATGTACTTGATGAAGACGAGTATAAGATAAAAATATAATATTTTCATCAAAGGATTAAAAAATAGAAATTGAAAGGAGGAAAACTAATTTTCATGGTATCCATTTGCAAACACTTTCCCTCTGAATTAGACTGAAATTAAATGGAAAGGCAACGATATTTTCTTTTATATCACTTTTTTTTGTAAAAATAAATAATAACTTTATATTAAATCTATAGGATTAAAAGTTATGTTTCTAGTTATGGAAAATTACTTTTTATGCATTTTTTTTTTTTTAGTTTTACTCATCCAAGCAAGTGGGATAACTTTTTCAATTTCTTTTCATCCGCACAAAATTTTTCTTTATTTATCTCCTACTTTTACGTTTCTAATTCATTTTCTTTATACTTCTCTCTTATTCAAATAAGAAGTCATCTGATTTTTTTTTTCTATTTTATATTTTTAATATATTTATTTTATTAAAACTTTAAAAAACATAAAATATCCATAAATATTTGAATATACATATTTATATATATAGATAGATAGATATTGTTTTTCTCTTTTACCAACAAGATGAAGATTTGAAGAGAAAGGTAAAAGAAAAGTTAACCTTATTCCTCTTGATCAAGTGAGAATTAAAATCAATATAAGAAAACAGCCAATTTTAGAATTTACTTTTAAACAAGAAAAGAAAAAAGATCCATTCATTTTATGTTTCTCAAACCCTTGCATGTTTTTCTCTTTAATTAGCAAGATGATGATTTAAAGAGAAATGTAGAAGAAAACTTACCGTTACTTCACTTGATTTCTTAACTGGGTTATGCTCTTGAAAATCAATCAAGGAATTGGAAAAGATTAAAGCTATACAATTAATTATAGAAGAGAAGGTATAAAGGAAGAAAGAGATGGTTGGAGATGAAAATTTTACCTTTATAAAACATTGCAAGGACAAATAGGAAGTTTTTTTTTTTTTTAATCTTTAGATTTTTAATGACGACTCATATTTAACAAATTCACATTCTAATTCCAATGTCGTAACCAACTCAAACCAATTCATACGCAATAGTATGCTAACTATTTAACCTTTACATTAATAATACCATTCTATAACTCATATTCTTACATATATAAAATAATACATCAATAGTATAAATAAATAAATAAATAAATAAACTTAAATCCTTAGTATCCAAGCACAACAAAATTAATACGGGAAGGATTAGAAATAACACATGCATAATACACTTTTCTTTGTTTGAACAAGTGCTCTAGAAGAAAACTTTTCAAAGTGGTTATACGTTACTCTTAACCTTCAGAAAAGAGAAGACAATTTTTTAATACAAGAAAAAAATTATTTTTATTTATTTCAGTCTCATTTCTTTTATTTACGACATTATATATATATATA
>Ga0123340_1007154_pt1 | contig 10648 bp, 5 predicted proteins | sample SirMexnodulemix_FD_89961 | JGI IMG/M metagenome (GOLD analysis project Ga0123340, IMG submission 89961) | Root nodule microbial communities of legume samples collected from Mexico - Siratro Mexico nodule mix | ecosystem: Host-associated > Plants > Roots > Nodule | place: Mexico: Nepantla...
AAAATATAAAGAAAAATTAAATATATATTAATGACTAATTATTTAATAATTAAAGGTGTATTGAGAGATAATACATTAAATTAATAGAACATAATTATGATTGAAATAAGAGTGATACCCATTTAGTTAACATTTAGTTAAGTGTAGATCTTTTTATGGCATGATGATTAATATAGGTACTATCTTGTAAGTCACAAACCAGTTCACAAAGAGTTATTATATGAGTTATTATATGTAAATCTTTGGTTGGTTTGGACAAACAATTCAATATTGATAGTTGATTTTTCATGCTACACACTTAGGTTAAAAAATTGAATATTTTTTTAACGGTTGATCATTTATGAGACACCAATATCATTTTGTATTTGTATTGAGTCACTCGTGTATAAGTTTTCGATTAAGAACTCTAACACGACATCTTTTCGTTGTTTTTAGTTTACATATAGAAGTACTTTAAAGAATATATTGTTGTTAAATAGATTATTAAAAGAGTAATTATGTGGGATTGTCATTGTGGTAGGGCTAGAACATTTGTAGGTTAGATTGTAACCATGTTGACTTTCCATTATGGTGGTTTGTTGGATAAGTTCTTCATAATAGATTATTGTTATCAATGCTACCCACATCACCCTGTACAAACCACTATTCACCATCATTATTGCCTAAACATTAGCTTATAGGCTTCAATATTCCATTTGTCTCATCCACGCTCCAAATTCACTCACCAGCCTCAATAGATACAACTTTAACAAATTTTACAAATTATGTAATTATGATAGAAACTTTTCTTCACTACTAAATTGCTTTGATACCCCTTTCTCGCTTACAAAGTTACCTTCAATCACACAAAATGTTATTGCGAAATGAACAACACAAGGTTGCCTCCATTATTATGGTAAGTTGATGGATGATATCATTTTTTCCTTAAGGTTTTTTCCGCAATCACCATTTTAAGGTATATTAATTATATTAATCTCTTGATTCTTGCCAAATCCTTAAAGGTTATGTTGTGCATTCTCGTTGTCATTCAATGCCAGAGCCACACTCTTTAATAATGTCAATATTGGAGTAAGCAAGATTTGCTCAAATTGCTAAACTAATGCATTTAAAATTAGATTAAGGTACATTGCTAAACTAGGGAGTGTACCATCACACTACAAGACATTGCACTTCAAGTAGACCTTAGAGTTGATGGACCAACAATAGTTTGCCCCCACAATGTTTTATTGGGAGAAAATGTGTGACATTTATCTAGGTATCACACCCATCAAAGGTTAATTACTGATCAACTCACAAGTCAAACTAAAATGACTTAGAGTAATTATGTTTCTACTGGGTGACAAACTCACATAAGCACAACTACACGTTCTTTGTAGGACATACATACTAGGTTTGTTTGGAGGAGTTGTCATGCTTGATAAAACATGCTAGAAAGTTCATCTGATCAACTTACCTTTTTTGGCTAATTTGTGCAAACTTAGGCGATAAAATTAGGTTCAACTTGTTTAGTTGTGTTATACAGGAAAATGTGCAAGACAATAGATGCCAATACAAAAATAATGGGTGGGTGTACATCAATTTTGCAATCATGGGCGTGATATAACATGTCATATATCACCCCTATTTCCATCCAACAACCATTGTACCCCTTAGTTTGTAGGTGGAGCTAGGAAAAAGTTCTAAACTTTAGAAAAATCCCTTATAATAACCTTTTGGGGTACAAGTTTGTGATTAATTATATTCAAGGAGATCAGGTAAAAAGTCATTAACTTTAATTTCATTAAACTTATTTAACTTTAACAAAACTTCTAATTAGCATCTATTTGTTGTAGTTTAAATGGAATACATACAGAGACTTAGAGGCATCCACCCTAGTTAAAGCCTATAGAGATATTGAACTTTGGACAATGCACTCTCATCATTTGCATGACACCAATATAACAAAGTTAAGTTGTAATTTTGTTTGTTTAAAAAGGTCCCTGCCCCACTTAACAACTTGGACAAACTCCACATACTTGAAATGTGGGTACGATGAGATGAAAATTGGGGAACAAAGCATGTAAAGTGGATCAATCTCTGGAACAATCTTAGTGAACTAATGTTTTCTGGTCATCCAACGCAATGACCTTTGTTTCACGCGAGATTATATGAAATGATATATGGTCTATTTTATATATTTCTTGTCAATGTCATAACTACTGCAAGATCCACGAACACAACCAAATCCATCGCCGAGCCGACATTCCTAACTACAAGTAATTATAATGACCCACATGACGAACCTTATTGACATTCCTTTGTAACTGAACAATTCATGATGTCTACAACACAAGCTACTAAGGATAGTATAATACACTTATTTCCATCTTGTTCATTTGATTTTTTTTTTCTCTAACTTGCTGGCAGCAAAATTTAAACATAACTTCCTGTCAACGCTTACATGCAATGTATGCATCCAACACATTTTAATAATCAACGCGACAATTCTTCTGCTATGATCTAAATGACTCTATAACTCGTACACTTTGATTCTAGTATTGAGGCATAACTACAACAACCATAATCACCATAATGCAAACTCAATATACATAACAAATGTTATCACACTATGAAATTGATCATTACAAAGGCTAAGATCTTATCATCGCATTACAAAGGCTAAGATCTTATCATCGCATTATAACAAAGAAGTTCAACTTTTCCCTCCACTATTTCAAATCTTCAAAATTCCTTCCAAATCAAATTTCATGTTAAAAAAATTACAATATTTTACTCACACTTAATTACATTAACATTATATTTATAAATATTCAATTTTTATTTAACATAAATTTAATAACTGAACTTTAGATTTTTACTCATTTTATATTTTCTAATGCATTTTATATTTCATCAATAATAATAAAATACCACAACATTTTGTATTTTTCTTCTATCTTTCATTAAATTTTTATACTAACCATTATAATAACAACAAATTTATTTCCAAATTATTTTACAACACCAATATCCCAAAACCAAAAAAATTTATTCACCCTTAAATAATTTTGTATTTCTTCCCTCTCTCTAAAAAAAAAATTATTCTCAAAATTTTAATTAATTATTCCAATTTACTTTAATATCAATTGTATTTTATTTTTTCTTATTTTTTGTTATTTTTCATTTTTCTTCCCCCTCCTTCTAAATAAAAAAAAAACTAAAATTTTAAAAATTCGACTCTCCACTGAATTACAGTGGAGTTTCTGCCATCGGAAATGTAAATCGAAAATGGAAATTCAGGTACTCTGAAACTGAAATCCATTTCAGGAATTAAAATGCTACTCGGTCCTTGTTGAATTTTTTATTTTAAATATATTATTTAAAAAATCCTAAAATAAAAGTAAAAAAAATCTTAATTAATGATATATTAAGAATTTAAGACCTCCAAGGATTAAAATTAACTCTCTTTCGGTGCTATCTATAATACACATGATGGCAGGCAGTACAGTACATACCTGCATGCAAGAACGTAACACCGCTTCCCGTGTACCTCACCACACTAAATCACATCTCCCACCTCACTCACAAGATCAACGGCTATGATTTAAGCGTGTTTCCACTCTCCCGAAACTCGCGTGAGCTTCTTCTCTTTCTCTCTCCTTGAAAAAAACAGACAGGCGAAGAGAGAGGGAAAAGCAAAACGAAAAAAGGGTGTAGAGAGAGAAAGTGAGGAGAGAGAAACGACCAAGACTGTTTGTCACATCATATGGCCTCCATGCCCATGGGGCACCACCACCACCACCAACCGCCGGCGGCGGCGTTGCCTTTGCAGCCCTCACAACCGCCGCAGTCTCAGCCGCAACCCGAAGTGCCACGCCGGAGCTCCGATATGAAGACCGATAAGGTACTTCCGCTCATTGCACTCATCGCAAATCGTTATCTCTCGCTCTGTTTAGCTTTTGACTGGTTTCCGAGTTGCCGGAGCTCCGATCGACGTCGATTCGCCTCAGAACCTTTGGCGTCGCTGAAATTTTCAGCGATCTGCCGGTTTTACGTGCTCGCAGGAGAAATCTCCGGCGACTCCGTTGATTGGAGTGGTTTTATTGTTCTCTCGGAAGTGATGTTTATTGTTGACGAATTCGAAAAAATAGAAAAGGGAAATTAGGTTTTACTGTTTTGGAGTGGGTTTTGGTTTATGCTTATATGGTGGGGATCTTAACGCTGAAGAAAATTGAAGTTAGGAAGATTATATTTTTCTGATTTTCGTGTTTGGAAAAAAGCAAAGGAATCAAAAGAAGTAAAAATGTGGAATCCCGTGTTTCAGTTTTTTGTTTCCGTTAATTCAAGGAAAGAGATTCTGATTAGGTGTACTTAGCTGACCTGAGCAAACATTCTTATTTAGCATTATGAAATTTCCCACTGGTAACAATTATCTGTTAGTTTATTTTGTTTTCAGGTCATTTTTATTGGGCTTATCTCAAATCTACTGTGAATTGTCTTTGGATATGTTAGTTCTGTATTATTATGTAGTCTATATTATTCGGGTATAGTTTTTGTTTAGATCTTTTTTGTGTGTTAGTGAAGTCTTTCCTTCCTTGTGATGGATTGTTGTTGAAAAGTTCAAACGGTTAGTTTGCTTTGCTTCAGGGAATTAGTGTCCTTAGATTCTTTTTGTATGTGCCTTAAGTTATATTAGAGCCTTTCTTTATATGCTTTCTTGTGAGCTGCTGTAACCTGATTTAGCTTTAGCTGATGTATGTGCTCTGCGAGCTCTTTACACTTTGCCTTTCTTCAACTTACATTCTTATCGTTGGCTGATTTCACCTGGTAAACCCTCTGGTGCTTTATGTTACATTGCTGTGCAATTTTCTTCTCGTGTAACATTTGTTTTAACCAATACATTATCTTCAGATCCTATACTACCCTTTCTTTCTTATGTTTTCGCCTTCTCAAATTAACTTCACTGCATATATGCGTTAGTGTGTCTGTCACGGTATGCATATGATACTTGATAGGTACATGATGTTGCAATTTGTGGATGTTCTGAAACAAATTATGGATGATAGTTTTAAACATGTTATGATTGATACTGTATCAATAACAATATTCGACTAGTGTTTTAGGAAATTTGCATTACTACATTATCTATTTGTCGTTATACGTTACAGGATATGTCAGCCACTGTCATTGAGGGGAATGATGCCGTCACAGGCCACATAATCTCCACCACTATTGGAGGCAAAAATGGGGAACCTAAACAAGTATGAATGTGTTCTAGCCCCTTTCCTTCTTAACTTACAATTTTTTTGTAAAAATTTTGCTTCATACCGTCTTAAATTGTGTATGTTGTATAAAGTTATCATCGTTTAGGTAGTTATTCACTTATCTTTTTGGGGATAGAATGGAATGACATTTAGTGGATGGGAATTGAAATAATAAATTTCCCATTATATTTAAGGCTTTTCAAAAATATAATACTCTTCGTCAATCAGAGGTTGGCTTATTTCCGTGCCTTCCTCAATAATTTTCTATTTACCAAGTATATGTTAGCCCTTACAAGATGTATAATTTTGAAGAATTTAATTATGATGGTTCAATAAATTTATGCTTAAAATTGGTGATATTATCTGAGTTTCATAATTTGTTTATTCTGCATAACTTATTTGTATGATTCCTTCTCTCATACCCCTTGCAGACCATCAGTTACATGGCAGAACGTGTTGTTGGCACTGGATCGTTTGGAGTTGTTTTCCAGGTACGGATGAACAATCGCCTAGTTGACAAGTATTCTTTCTCTGATGTCAAGTATCTAATTCTATCTCATTGTTTTCCATCGCTGGATGGTGTTCATTTTTTACCTAAAACATAGGCAAAGTGCTTGGAGACTGGAGAGCCAGTGGCTATTAAGAAGGTCTTGCAAGACAGGCGATACAAAAATCGTGAATTGCAGTTAATGCGCTTAATGGATCACCCAAATGTAATTTCCCTGAAGCACTGTTTCTTCTCCACAACAAGCCGAGATGAACTTTTTCTAAACTTAGTAATGGAATATGTCCCTGAGACAATGTACCGAGTTATAAAGCACTACAATACTATAAACCAGAGGATGCCTCTCATCTATGCAAAACTGTACACATATCAAGTATGAACTCCTCTTTTCTGTCTTTGCAATTTGGTTCATGTGTTGATTTAATACGTTGTAATGATTGGGTTTGAATTTGATGTTTAGATCTTTAGGGGATTAGCATATATCCATACCACACTGGGAGTTTGCCATAGGGATGTTAAGCCTCAAAATCTTTTGGTACGTGCTTCTTGTTCAACTTCTTTCCTCTGAATTGTATTAATTTATTCTAAATCTTTTTGTATATACGACTGCAGGTTCACCCTCTTACTCACCAAGTTAAGCTTTGTGATTTCGGGAGTGCCAAAGTTCTGGTATGTTGATCTTCTTTGTTCTTGTATATAGTATTGCCACCATGATAATGGAGGACTAATAAAATCACGTGCTCCCCAGTGGAGATAGCGATGAAAAAGTTATCATAAGATCTTTTCTTAAATGCAATTTTGATTTAACAACCTGTTTATGTCATGGCTTTTTATTAGCAAATAGCAATTAAAATGATAATGTTGCCAATAATCTTGACTCTGACCCATTTTTTTCCTATTATATGAAAAATAAATGGAACTGGTTGATATAACATGTGATTTTTTTATTCAATTATCAATTTCATGAAGCTTCTCATGTTCACAACTTGCTAGGATATTATTATGATATTATTCTTCCACAAAAAAAAATTATATCAGGTCAAGGGTGAATCAAACATTTCATACATTTGTTCACGTTACTATCGGGCTCCAGAACTAATATTTGGTGCCACAGAATACACAGCTTCTATTGATATCTGGTCAGCTGGTTGTGTTCTTGCTGAACTCCTTCTAGGACAGGTTAAACATTCTGGCTATCTATGCATTAATGTTGCTCATACTTACGAGTTTTTGCCTTTTTGCCGAGATATGTTATATTAACTTCCCATAGTTTCAAATGTTTATATAGCCACTATTTCCTGGAGAAAATCAGGTGGACCAACTTGTGGAAATTATTAAGGTGATTTCTCTTCTACATCGTTGTCTCTGGGGATTGCAACATATATTTACAGAGGTCATTATTTAGGTGTTTTCTTGTAGGTTCTTGGTACCCCGACACGTGAGGAAATTCGTTGCATGAACCCAGAATATACAGATTTTAGATTCCCTCAGATTAAAGCTCATCCTTGGCACAAGGTAAAGTCATTTCTCATCCGTCTCCTTTTGATATTCAACAATTTGTATTAGACTTTAAATGCTGATTTTAAAAAGATTGAAAAAATAGTTGTCCATGTTAAAGTGAATAGCTTGCTTTACATGTTACAGCAACCAGGTTTTTGAGGGTGCTTTCCATTTTCTATGTTTTCTAACTGATGAACTTGATGATTTAACCTACCTCACCTAGTAAGATAAATCTTGGTTGTTGACTATTAGTCATTTGGTAGTTATTGACTCAATTATTTTGATGATTTATGTTTCAGGTTTTCCATAAGCGAATGCCTCCGGAAGCAATTGACCTTGCATCAAGGCTTCTCCAATATTCACCTAGTCTCCGATGCACTGCGGTTAGTTGAATAACCGTGATACCTCCCTTCACTCCTCCCATGATATTAGATCTGTAGTCCTTGTGGTATGTTGTGGATGTAGTAAACTCAATTGGCATAATTTTCACTAATGGCTTTTGCTATTTCAGCTGGAAGCATGTGCACATCCTTTCTTTGATGAGCTTCGCGAGCCAAATGCTCGCCTACCTAATGGCCGTCCTTTGCCCCCGCTTTTCAACTTTAAACAGGAAGTACGTGTGTAATTTATGTTATTATATTAAATGTCGCATGGCATGTGTAGCTTGTAGCATTTTTTACTATGACTACTTGCTTTGCCATTGTTCTTCATGGTCTAAACAATCCAATTAACAATTTCTCGTACATCTAATTTGATAACAGTATCTAACCTAAAAAATTCTCTTAATGAATCTGTGATGAAAACTTGACAACAGTTAGTTGGAGTATCACCTGAACTGGTCAATAGGGTGATCCCAGAGCATATTAGACGGCAAACTGGTCTCAGCTCCCCTCATTCTGCCGGTACATAGATGTAAAGGGATAATGAAAGGATGAGTAGCAATCGATGTGAATCAACAGAGGGGCTGATTGTGGCCTATATAGAACTGGGGGTTCCAGCCTAATCTGCAGTTTTTCTCCCCTTGTGAAGATGTATACAAGTGCTGGCTGCTCGGCATAGCATGAAAGTTGGTGATTCTGTCTAGTATTTCATTCTAGTTAAAGCATACTTATCCCTGCATCTGTATATTGTTTTGGTTAGATTTCAAAAAGCTAGGAGTATAAAATGATAGCAACCATGTCTTCATATGTAGAGGGGCTCACCTGAATTGATGAGGGGCCCCTGTAGTAGTTTGGCTTGTTTTTATGTGATCATATTCATGATGTCGCTTATAAAATGCGTACGACAATATCTAGATTCAAAACAAGAAAATTTCCTCTGTTTAATACTCTATGTTATCTTCTATGTAACACGGATACTTACATATATAACAGGGATACTTACATATGGAAAAAAACTAGTGTGACACCACTGTTCATATTATACTTTTATTTGATACTGTATTTTGTTAGTAAAATATTATATATAAATAAAATAATAATATATATTAGTGTTAAATGGTGTCAAAGATGAATAGTGGTGTCAAAATATCACAACCTGAAACAAGATTTCATTCAGAAAAGGGTGAAGTGGGAATAAGATAACCAAAAATTGTACTGGTTTATTTTTTTTCAAGAGTTATATCTAATCTCTTTTATCAAAAAGCAAAAAAAATTCATTAAAGAACCAACAAGTTCAATCAAAACAACCCTTGCATTATGCAAGAACACTTACATACTGTATAGAACCTTAGTCGACTTTTACAATTATAAATCCTAAGAAAAACAACTTATAAAAAATGTTTTAATCAAAAATGAAACTAACACAACTTATAAAAAATGTTTTAATCAAAACTGAAACTAACACGAGCAAATTTTCTTTCACCAATAATAAGTTTAAAGATTCACTATTTTGTTTTTTCTTAAATCAAACACTCTTCAAGGCAAATACTTTCTCAAAGATATTTACCTTTTTCTCTCAATGACACGTTTAATAATTTTCTATCATAATGAGAAAACAAGTTCTATTTTATATGGCTAAAACAATTTTAAAAATATTTTAACTGTCATGAATCAATTGGTTAATAATATTTTCAACAAATTGAATTTCGAAAACAATTAGTAGTAAGTACTTTATTGAAATTGAAATGATTTTCGAAATGATTAAGTTCCACTTAATTCAATTTAATATGATTAATACTTAATAAACCAATCTCAAATCCTAAATGATTTCAAACAAAAATACCCACACATTAAAAGTAAACCAATTCTAAATAATTTTCATTCTTAGTTTAAGTTGACTTCATCAAATACAATAGCAGCAAAAGTGCTAACATTAACAATACAAGATTCTTCAACCAAAAAATTTGTTCAAAATTCAACACTGATGAGCTATGAATATTCCACACAAGAAAGTCAAGACATTATCTCCAATTCAAAATCTTAAGACATATGTATGTGAGTCTTTTTTTTTTATATTTTGCTAATTAGACTCTATCTTACTTAATGTGGTACCAAACTCATACTTAAAATCCTAACATTTCTCAATAAAAGTTATTATTTTATTTAAAATAAATATAAATAATTAAATGATTAAATAATTAAAATAATAATAAACAACTTTAAATTGAAACTATACAATAAATAATAATCCACAAATTATTGTCATAAATAAATAGAATTTGGATATTAGAGTTTCTATTATTATTTTTAAAGTATAAGATGGTAAAATATAAGTATCATATGAATTGATTATTTTGAAAGTCCAATAAAAATAGTTTATTTTGAAACACTGTTCAAAGTAGTTTATTGAAATAAGTTAAAAATTAAAAGCTATCAAAAATTTATGTTTGTCAAAATATATGAAAAAACTTTATCAAAATTTCACCTTTCAATTTTATTTATAATATAGATGAAATATTTTAAGCATGAAAATAATAACTTAACTCTAGAAGACGGATTGGATAGAACTTAAAAAATTGAAGGATTTTCACAAAACATTATTAAGTAAATGATATCATCTACTAATTTAAAAATAACTTTTAAAAGTTTTTCAAAAACAACCCATGAAGGACAAGAGAAGTTTATATAAATGTAATACATGAAAAGACACTTACCACTTTGAACTACATCTAATTCTCATTTTAAAAACACTTTTCAATATAATAAAGTTGATTATATAAATATTCCTTACACTTATAACAACTATACAAAGTATTTAAGATAAACAACACTAATATTCTTTAATATTAAGTTACTTATGAATTTTAATTAATATTTTATTATCATTTTTTATTAACAAATAAAAATATTATAATATTACCAGAAAAAACTCTCAATGATGTAGACTCTCTCCATTCTGTAGATCATGCAAATACATCATAACACATCTTAAATTATAGCTTATGTTATCCCTTTAATTA
>Ga0123340_1007156_pt1 | contig 10647 bp, 15 predicted proteins | sample SirMexnodulemix_FD_89961 | JGI IMG/M metagenome (GOLD analysis project Ga0123340, IMG submission 89961) | Root nodule microbial communities of legume samples collected from Mexico - Siratro Mexico nodule mix | ecosystem: Host-associated > Plants > Roots > Nodule | place: Mexico: Nepantla...
TATTTTTTTTATTTTAATTATTTATATTTCATTTTTTTATTAATTATTTACTTTTTTTGTTTTCTTTTTCTTTTGTAAAACTTAATGGCTTAAGTTAAAGATTTTTTTAGATATGTTTTAAAAAGAACTTAAACTAATTAAGAATTATATTTTAGTTTATAATATTTATTGAAAAAAACTTTTCTTCATTTTTTATTTATTTTTATTCTTTTAACTGTAGACACAATTTTTTTTAACTTTATTTACCCGAACGAAATCGGGTGTTGACAACTGCCCCTCTTTACTTAGGTTTTACTAGATAATATGAAAGTTTCAGGAAATTTTATATTATCATAGTAAAAGATAAGTAAAGATAGAAAGCAAGAGTGAGGTCGAGACCATTGCCTTGCAGATGGCCACTCACTATCACAAATTGAAACTGAAAGTGAGGTCAAGACCATTGCCTTGTAGAGGGCCACACACCATCACAAATTGAAACTGAAAGTGAGGTCGAGACCATTACTTAGTAGATGATCATGCACCATCACATGCTGAAAAATACGAGTGAGGTCGAGACTTTGGCCATGCCAAGAGGGTCACACATCGTCACTTGCTGAAACAATAAGAGTGAGGTCGAGAGCTTGGCCATGCCGAGAGGGTCACACACCGTCACAAGTTGAAACATAATAGTAATGTCGAGACCTTGGCCATGCCGAGAGGGTCACACACTGTCACGTGCTGAAAAATAAGAGTAAGGTCGAGACCTTGGCCATGTGGAAAGGGTCACACACTGTTATGATTGAAAAAGATTGAGGTCAGACTTTGGACTGAGCCGAGAGGGTCATGCACGGTCATGATTTGAAAAGATTGAGGTCGAACCATGGACTGAGCCGAGAGTGTCACGCACTGTCATCTTCTAAAAAATTGAAGTCGGACCTTGGTCTGAGCTAAGAAGGTCACACACCGTCATAATCTAGCAAAAATGAGGAAGGGCGTTGGACTAAGCCAAGATGGTCACACACTGTCATAAAAAAAGAATAAGGTCAGACTTTGGCCTGTGCCAAGAGGGTCACGCACCGTCATGATTTAAAAAAGCAAGATTGGGCCTTGGACTGAGTTGAGAAGGTCACGTACCGTCATAGTTGAAAGAGAGTGAGGTGGGACCTTGGACTGAGCCGAGAGGGTCACACACTGTCATCATTGAAAATTAGTAAGTTCAAACCTTGTATTAAGCCGAGAGAGTCACACACTGTTATGATTTAAAAAAGCGAGATCAGACATTAGACTAAGCCAAGAGGGTCATGCACCGTCATGATTGAAAAAGATTGAGGTCGGACCTTGGACTGAGTCTAGAGGGTCACACACCGTCATGATTGAAAAAGAGTGAGACCAATCTCAAGGAGTGGGCCCATGTTGAAGGAAACATATTTAAATTTGTAGGCGAACATTAGGTGAACGCCAAAATGAATTTTGGATAATGCATGTTCTGAGTTGAATGCATGAATGTATGTAATGTTTTCATTTTTTCTTCTTGTGATGAATGGGAGTGTATGAATAAATGCACAATACTCTATTTTTCATCTTTTTCTAATGAAAAATGTATGTACAAATACATCATACTATATGAAAATAGATGTACAAATGCATGAGATTTCATTTTTCTTGTTTGAATGAGAATACATGTATGAATGCATCAGATTCTATTTTTTTTTTTTTTTTTGAATGAGAATGCATGAATGAATACATAAAACTCTATTTTTCATTTTTTTAATGAGAATGCATGGATGAATGATCCAAATTCTATGAAAATGCATGTGCGAATGCATGAAATTTTTTTTTGAATAAAAATGAATGTATAAATGCATGAGATTCTATTTTTAATTTTTTGATGTTGAAATGAAATGCTTATGTCAATGAAAATGAATGCATGAGACCGACTCTATATTTTTTTATTTCTTTATGTTTCTTTATTTTTTGCGTTCTTTTTATATTGACATTCAGAGTAAATTATTCTCTTTTCCTTTGTTGAATTCATTTGACATCAAAATATTATTTTTGAAAATGAGGGATATTGCAAATCCTAGAGTTAATGCTGAAATTGGGGTATTAGTGATTGTTTTTCCTTTTAAACAATACATGCGCTTGAATCCATGGATGAAAATATGGGAGAGAAAGTTGAAGAGGTTTGAATGAAACTGGGATTTCACAACCTCATATATGTATGCCCATCTAAAAGGGGAAATTTTATGAAAGGTGTACATGTGAAACAGGACTGCCCCAATTTTGGTGTATTGGGTAAGGGAAGTGTAGATTGGTTAGGTTTGACGAAGACTGACTGTTGCAACATCATATAGAAAAAATTGTATCCCTAAAGGAGAAAAATACATATGAAACAAATGGAACTGCCTCAGTTTTGATATGCAAGGGTGAAGAAAGGTTTGGATGAAAGGTTATTTGCTTTTTGTAAGGTGGAAAGGAAGGATTGGCCCAATATAGGGTTTTCTCAGTTGGCTTGTTGGGTGATGAAAGAATGTTGTCTTCTACCAGAGGCATTCCAAACATCTTGTTTTTCTCATTTTTTTTTCAATTGTATTATTAGTCATGTCCTCTTGTCACAGGGTTAAACTTTGAAAAATAGATCAATAATTCCTCTATCAATATGGACTTTATTAGGCTTGTAACTTGGCCAGAGTTTGAAAGGTTGTCAAGATAAGGATATGAAGGCTCAAATACAATTTATGGATTTTAGTTTATGATTATTTTTTGGAACAAGGATCATCAATCAGGTGGTGTATCGGATCAGTTAAGGTTTTCCTATTTTCATTCATTCATTCATTTTTTCTTTTCTTCTTTTTGTTTCATTTTCTTTTTTATCACTTTGTAATATCATTTTTTTTTTCTTTCCATTCTCTAATAGATTTCTTCTATTTGACTCTTAGGAGCTTTTGGTGCACCTTGAGCTGACTTTCAAGGTAATGACAATCCTTGTTTATGGAAATTTTGAAAAAAATATTATTTTTGGCTCAAAAACGGGTGCAAGGGATTCATATATACTTTTACTTTTTGGATAAAGAAACATGGTCATATATCATTTCAAATCGTGACTGCTTTATTTTTAAAAAGATTAACACTAAAACAAGATTCAATGTCTTCCAACACATGTCGATTTTTCTTTCTCCCTTTTTTTTTCGTCCTCTCTTTTGCTTAGACCGTCCTCGCCGGTTTTCAGTCTAACAGACCCATATTATTTTTGTCCCTGATAGGTTGGAGATCAACAACCCCACCAACTGAGAGAAAATCAACACTTTTGCCCCAGTTTGATATTCTTATTTTGATATTTCGGACAATGATGACACTTACTATGGAAAACTCCTTTCATTTTTGAAATGTTGAAAGGCTAAAAGATTTCAAGTGACATGCATACAAATGTTTCAATAGAAAATATAGTTTTTACCCCTTATTAAAACATTGAACCTTTGAAGAGCTTAACATTCCTATTTTTTTATTTTGTAATAACATAAATTCAAACGATTTTATGAACAAACAATTCCTCATGTGTCAATTACTTTCATTTATTTTATATTCATTTTACATCTGTCACACCCTTTAAGACCTGCCCCCGATTAATGCAAACGAGTATTTGCGATAGATCCCATAATACTTACCGACAAGTATGTGTTTTTCATTTTTTCCTTTTTTTTTTGTTAACTCAAGATGTGATCTTGCTCGCAAATTTGTAATAGGATCATATGAACATATAACTTTCAAAAGACATACAAAATCTCTCATACCCATTATACTAAAAGGAAAACATAAGTCATGGAAATACCAAAACATTTTGAAATAAAAAGATTAAAGCAATTCCTAGACATAAACTCTTAAAATAAGCTTCAGGCCTTTTCTTGCAAGGTTTCCAGACTCTCCACAGTTGTAGCAACTTCCACCACTTGTTTCTGCAAACACTTCTTCTTTTCTCTCCTTATTTTGGAACTTGTTGGACATCTCTCGAATGAGGATTGTTCTTGACAATAGGTTTATCTTCCTAAAAACTTAACCATCCTGAGTCAAGCAAGGATTGTACCTTGCACTTAAAAGACAGACACCTTTCAGTGGAATGACCAATAGCCCAACCATGATAATCACATTTAGCATTTACATCATAGCCTTTAGGGTACGGTGGTTGTAAGGGCTTCAACAGACACACCACAACTAAACCATTGCTGATGCGATTTGACAAGAGTTTTGTATATGTAATAGAAATGGACATAAAATGAACAAAATTGTTCTCTGGATTAGGATTTCTATTTGGAGTCATGCTCTAACCCTGACCTTGACCTTGGTTGGAATTATTTTGCATAAGTGGTGGTTAACGGAAACCTTGTTGATGAGTCTGTGGGTGGTAGACAGGCATGATGTTAACAATGTATGGAAGTTATGCTGCAAGTTGCTAATAATAGCGAGACAAGGCACAACTTCCCCAATTAGGAATGGTAGATAATGCTTGAACTTCTCCTTCTGTTTTTTTTCCATAATTAAATCCATGCTTTTTGGGATTTACAGTTACAGACGAGCCATGTGTAATTTTCCCGCTTTTCAGTCTGAGCACAATTCTTTCCCCAATGATGAAAATTTCAACAAAGTTCGAAGAGACACTCCCTACCATATATTCGTAGAAAGAGGGTTGCAATGTTTCTATGAACATGACCATCATTTCTTTGTCATGTAGAGGTGGCTCTACTTAGGCAGCTACTTCCCTTCATCTCTGGGCATACTCCTTAAAGGTTTCAGAACTTTTTGTTGACATGTTTTGTAGTTGTAGCCTATTGGGTGCCATGTCATATTATATTTATACTGCTTCAAGAATTCATCCACCATATCTTTCCATGAGTGAATATGTGTTGGTTCCAAGTGCATGAACTAATTCAGAGCCATACCCTCCAAGCTATCCTAAAATAAATGGGTCAGAAGTTTTTCGTCATGTGCATAGGTTGCTATCTTCCTACAATACATAGTTAGATGACTCTTGGGATAGGTAGTTCCTCTATACTTTTCAAATTCTGGTAATTTGAACTTTGGAGGAATCATTACGTCTAGTACCAAACACAAACTGGCAGCATCCTCGAATCCTTAACTACTTCCGCCCTCTATGGCCCTTAATCTCTCTTCAAGAACTTCTAACTTGTTCTTCGCTCCATCAACATCAACGGTCACAACAACTTGAGCTATACCCTTTGCTTTAGACTCCTCTCCCACCATTACATGCATAACTCTTGGTTGAGTCATGTGAGGCCGAGAAGGGTTTCCAGACACATTTTCACCCGCATTTACTAGCATCTGTAGTGGATTCTGATTAAGTGAAACTTGGTCCTTCTTAGAATATTCCTTAAAGGTGGAGTGTAGCCTGGAGGAAGCCCATATTGAGGAAAAGGGATAGAGGTCCCTTGAGTGTTGTTATCTTGTGTCTGCGACATTCCAAGGTGGGTAGAAATCACCTCATCATTCTTAGTAGTAGCTTCACCTTTGCTTTTCAGGATTGTCAGAGCTTCAAGAATTTGACTCATATGATCTTTTAGCTTATTGATTTTAGCTCTCGTGGCTTCTTGTGCTTCTTCCCAATCTTCCATGCTCTTCCGATTGGCACAAGTCTTATATGGGTGTCGCGGAAACTTGGCTATTATTACTTCTTTTTGTTTTTTTTATTTTATTTAAAATGAATTAGATAAAAAAATAAAGTATGAATAAAATGCAACTAAACTAGTCAAAAATTGTAAAGTTGTGTGAATATTGCATAATGCACCTATGATATTAATGGAAATTAACATGGGCCCGAACTGGAGAAGTAATAGAATCAATATTATTTTCTTTGCTCATGTGGGTAAATTTCTCCTAAGAGACTCTAAACTAGATTCCTTCTCAATCCCATACCGCATATTAGTTTCCATTCTTATTGGACAAATACACAACTTTATAATTTCTAACCTAAAAACAAAAGCAATTGAGACTATATGAGAAAAAAATGAAATGCATGCAATGTATTGGTGAAGAAGAATTTGAGTTAAATTTCTCATATCCTTCTTCTCCAATTATGACATGATAAAAATATGCAACGGGTGCTTTTTGTAAGAAACAAAACTTATTTACAATAGATAAACACTCTTTTTATTTTTTTTATTTTTATTTTTTAAAAAAAGTAGGGTGAGAGGTAGAAGCGCACATTATCTCCCTTTGTGTCCTACATAAGGTTCAATATGCTTAAGGGTCTATGGCATTAGATGCACACTGACATGGTAGGCTCCTAATTTCTAAATGTATAAGGCCACTAGAGCTATGGCTCACTTCACCGCATTACCCATGACAGTTGTTAGTCAACTTGTGTAAGCATGCAACTGAAGAGAACAGACTCTAGTTGGGGTTCTCAAAATAACCAGAATGGGAAGTACATCCTCATTGACACTGCTACACAATCCCTTCTAATTCTAAGCTTTCTGGAACCCGAGTATAGGGCCCCACTCATGATACGCAAAGGTAAATGTGTGTGTCTGAAGGGAGAATAATGCACCCAACTCCCCACCTGCAAAACATTAAGAAAATTTTTCAAGCAGATATAGCATGTCATCTACCCTAAGGTTCAATATTCCAGCAACAAAAAATAACAATCATATATACAAAAGAAAGGAGAAAATAAACGTTCAGAAAAACAACACTCATTTTCACTCATTTAATTAAATTAGTCTGACTCTAAAAAAAGGTTCATAGTGGAGTCACCATTTGTCACAACCAGGATTACGATGACGATGGCGAAGAAAAAAAATTAAGAATAATATATTTTCAAAAAGGAGTCGTCAACATATTTTATTATGGGAAAATATAGAAAAACCAAGTAAAAGGAAATGATCTGCAAAACCGAATTAGGGTCCGCAAGTCGGTTACGTGTAAGGAATGTATTAGCACTCTCCAACGTCCGTCTTAAGACGGTACCTTTAGTTAAATGAGTGAAAGGAATGTTAATTTTTAGAATTTTTATTTTTCTCAAAAATGTAAATAAAATAACATAAAATATTTTTTATTTTTTTTGGCCCGACGACGATTGACCTTGCTCCTACTATTTCCATTCACAATGGAAAATCATGGATCACATAGTTCTAAAGATAAAATTCTTTGTTGGATTGATATTTTTAAATTTGAAATTTTCAAATGTTGATAAGAAACATTTAGTTTTAGAGGTGTGGCATGAAAAAAGGGTGTGCAAATAGTAAATTTGTTGGGTTTAACACCCAGGCTATGGGTAAAATTGCTGAGTTTAACACCCAGGCTTTGGGTGAAATTGCTGGGTTTAACGCCCAGGCTTTAGGTGAAGTTGCTAGATTGATGAAGCTATCATGGACCTTGATGAGAGTTCTCTTGGGTTTTAGTCTAGGACTTGGGTTGTGTGTGTGAGTGTGGTTTTTTATTCAAAACCTTGAGTTACATGTATATCACTTAAAGAAAGCTCAATATATTCACTTTGTTTAATAAGTAAATAATTTGACCTAAGTGAGGTTTAATTGTCTTTGAAACCCTATTTTGAGAGAAAAATCAATTGACTGTTTTCAGAAATCAATTTGCTGATTTTTCTATTTTTCAAAAAAATCAATTGATTGAATTCTAAACTCAATCGATTGATTTTTGGCTGTTTTATCTGTTTTTAAACCAGTTTGCTTATATAAGGGCAACATGCATTTTTTGTAATAACTAAGATTTTTTTGACTGGTCATTTGAGAAATCCTAAGAGGAAAAATGTGCCCTTACTGTGAGAACACTTTCTACATTGATTTACAACAAGAAAACCTCAAGAACTTGAATCTTGGAGTTTCACTTTGAGTTGATTTCGTGCATCCTTGGTTCTGCACCAGAGCTAAGTCTTCTACACTGATTTTATATCAATTTTATTCTTTGTTTTTGTGCAAAAACATTTTTGTTTTTATTTCTCTTATCTTTTGAGTGGTTTGGTTACAAATTACATAGGCTTTGGGGTTTGTAATTATGTGATTGTATTTCAAATTGCATAGGGTGTGTAATTTGGATTTGTGCAGTAGGGTTCTACACGGTTCTGCAGCTTTTGTGGGGTGCAGGGATTGTGTACTGCAGGGTGCAGGGCTGTGTACTGCAGGGTGCAGTGGGTTTCTTGCTTGTGCAAGTGTAATTGACATTATTTGGATCGATCTTGTTGATCTTTCAGTGAAATTCTTTGTTTGTTGGCAAAGAGACTGGACATAGCCCTTGAGGAAGGGTCAACCAGAATAAATCTTGGTGTTCTTGATCTCTGTTTATCCCTTTCTTGGTTTGTGATTCATCTCTGATACATTTTTTGAATTCTCTCAAATTTTCAACTAATTGATTTCGGGTTTCAATTAATTGCTTTTACTGCTGTTGTTGTTTTGAGTTCTCTGCAACTTATTGTATCTAGTAAACCTATAGCGAGTACTTTTATTTCTGGAACAGGATCTCCAATGGTAAGGTTGATACGTGATATGAAACGAGTTCCTATAGTCACCATTGTCTCACTTAGTACCCTTGGGACAAGATTTTTATAATCTTCAGGAAAAGCAACCTGTACCATTTCCATTCTTAGAGTCTCGATGATGCAGCAACCTTGGGGTCGTGGATGAAGTTGTGCCCAGACCTCACATTGGGAGGCAACTTACCGGTGCAAGAAAGCCTCTAGCATTTGATGATGTTGGTCTTGTCGACACCATTGGGACCAAAGATTAGGGTTAAGGACTTGAAGAAAGTGATGACGTTTTTGTTCTCTACATGCCCCGCCAATTCCCTTTTTGTCTTCTTCATCCATTATGCTGCTCCCACCACTTTAAATCTTTCAAATGGATATGCATGCATTTGCTCCTTTGTGGTTGTCATTTTCATGTGCCTTTTCCTGTGGATCCTATCACAACTCTAACAGCAATTGTTCTTCCCATGGATCTCAAGGGCACCTTTTTGAGAGCTTCTGGTGTTCTCTCTACAGATTCCTTTGACATAAATGCAGTAGGGCTTTCAAGCAAGGGTGAACCATGTACATAACCCAAAAAAGAGACACCGATTGAGCTCAAGTGTTTCCAAAAGTTCAAAACATGTCACCTCACCCATTTCATCACCCTTAGAATTTGTTGCTTCTCTAGCTTTTCTGCAACTTCTTTTATTTGTGAAAGAATATCCTTTTGAGCATGGAGGTGCCATGACGTAAGGGAAAAGGAGGAGCCTTCATCTTCCTCCTTCGAATCCAACGAATCACCAATTTAAAAATCTAAAGAAAGCCAAACCTCTTCTTCTTCTTTTTCTTGAACTTCATCGTGTTTTGTGTAATTATTAAGTTTGTTTTCAATGTTGTTTTCCATTTTTGAGTGTGCGATGTTGCAAACGACTTCCTTTGTGCCTAGGGCAACCATTTAGGGTCAAAGCGCATTTGCCAAGCTTCGAAGGGAGGGGATCGAGGGTGGTGACAGAGGCGATGTCGAGGCAATGGTCACCGTTGATGTAATCCAAACAGAGGTCGTCGGAGTGTCAGAGCCTGACGGTCTCGTTGAGGGTGCATGGTGCGATTTAGGGTTTTTGAGGTTTTGTATGGTGGCAACGGTAGGCAATGAGGTGGTGGTGTGGTGCGCAGTTGGCTTCACTGACACACTCGGCAGGTGCAGAAGAACATGGTGGGGAAGATGGGTGTTGAATGAGATCTCTCTTCCTTCTTGGGCACATCAGCCAAAGGATCAACTTCCTCTTGAGTCGTGTACAAAAGAGCACACCCATATTTGTAGTAAGTGTGCACACAGTCAGGAGCAAGTTCACCATAATGAGACACTTTGACACAATTTTCTTCGTTATTTATTTATATTTATTCTTTTAACTATAGACACAATTTTTCTTTTTAAATTGTATTTACCCGAACAAAATCGGGTATTGACATAATTCAATCATCACATATCTCAATTTGTATTCATTCGGTACAATAATACCTTACCATTATAATCGATATAAGATGTATATCTCAATCATTAACATATCACGACAAGTAATTAAACAATCCAACATATGATTTTCAAATAGAGAGATATAACACAAGTGAGACATCATCACTTGAAAGACCTTCCAATGAAGAGGAAATCTACTGACTTCATCTCTCCCTACCTCTTCCATCTCTAGTTTAAGTAGTCATCCAATGCTCGAACTATGAAATATGATGTTTGAGCAGTATAATCATACTTATTCAATCAATATAATCAATTGAACAGAGCAATCTCATCCACATAATTTCAATATGACAATATTTAACCTCCATAACAAATGTTCATAACATTCATTTGTTTAAGAAGTCTTGACAATGTAATTCAAAAACCAAATACATGAATAAGAACCTCGAATTTTAAAAATTTCATCTTCCCAATCATATAGCTCTCATCATTCCCAATAGGATAGTATATGTAATGACAATTTCAATGTCATGCATATAAAATGAAACAAAAATATCATTATCTTTAAGGAAAAAAAAATTATTGTGATTGAAAATTTAAATGGTTACTCATAATGCAAACTAAAATGGTTAAGACATGTTGTATCCTAAAAATGATGAATACATTTTCTAAAATTTTAAAGAAAAATAAAAGAAAATAAGTTTAAAGAGATACAATTTTTAAA
>Ga0123340_1007160_pt1 | contig 10647 bp, 3 predicted proteins | sample SirMexnodulemix_FD_89961 | JGI IMG/M metagenome (GOLD analysis project Ga0123340, IMG submission 89961) | Root nodule microbial communities of legume samples collected from Mexico - Siratro Mexico nodule mix | ecosystem: Host-associated > Plants > Roots > Nodule | place: Mexico: Nepantla...
ATATATTATTGTTAATATTATTATTGTCGTTTTTAATAAAAAATGATAATAATAATATTATCATATAGATTGTGTAGTGTAGTGGTCAAAAACTCCCTTCAACATTCAAAGGTCTTGGATTAAGCTCCTCTTGGATTAAGCTCCTCCTGATAATTGTAGTTTGGTAGTGATTTTATTAATATTTGTAATAACATTAATAATAATGAGAATAATGATAAATAATAATAACAATAATGAAACAATTAGAATGATATATAAAATTTAGTCATAAATAATAAAAAAAACTATGATGTTACCCACGGATCAATATTAGTGAGTAATATAAACTTATACCTACAGAATAAATTTCGTGGTTAAATTACCCATCAATAAAAGTAGGTGCGAAATTTACCTACGGATTTTGATCCGTAGGTAATGTCTGATTACTCACTGATTACGTACAAATTTTGACCGTAAGTAAATCCATTTTTTTTATTATATATATATATATATATTGATTCAATTTTTATGTTTAACACTTATCGTACTTAAAAATCATGGTAACTAAAAAAATACTTAAAGTATCTGATGTTTGATGATAGAACTTCCAATCTAGTTATTTCACATAGATAAATAATATATATATATATACACAAGAGGTGTAGTGTACTTTTAACAATCTTCCCCCTTTTAGTAACTTGAATTCAATAATTGTAAAATAATCGGTACATCTGAGTATCTGAGTATAAGTAGATTTAAGACAATCTTATTTATCACTATTTGCTATATATCTAAGTTTTTATTTAGTGATTTTTGTAACTAATATTTTTAATTATACACATTTTACCATTAAAGGTTTGTAAAATCTTTAATGATATGAAACAGGTGAGAATAGATATACATTTCATATTGGAATTGAAAAGAAACATGAATGAAATATTTAATCGATTATTTACTTTCTTAATTATAATATAAATTACATTTTAATCTTCACTTGTACCACGTCATTACGAAGTTAATCATTTAATAGACGAATAGATAAAAAATTTTAATTTTAAAATGTTAAAAGAATAAAATTCATCAAATTGAAACTGGATATTAAATGTGCAAAATGAAAAAAAAAAAATCAACAATAAAATATGCAATTTAGCCTTTTACAAAAAATGAGTCTTATCAACACACATTTTATCGTACATTTTCTAACAAATATTTTATTATGAATTAAAAGTTATTAATTATTTTTTTTGACGAATTTTGATACATGGTTTCTCTTAAAAAGTTTCTGGCATTCTGTCATTGTAAAATAATATTATATATATATTTCAAATATTATTATAAAGTTGATATTTTTAATTTTTACAGGTGAGTACGTTGCAATTAAATTCTTATTTTACAGCTGTCATTGCAAGACGCATAAGTGGATTGGCTTAAGTTTTACTCAACATTAACTAATTAACAAATGATGTTAAAAAAATAAGAAAAAAAAAACGGAAAGCAAATATAGTGAATGAAGAAAAGAAACATGAAAATAAAAAGCACCCAATTATCTTGGGTTGCTTCATTATCTGAATACATACCTACATAATGAACACAAATTGAGCCCTTATTTAGCATAAAATATACCGTCCTTACCCATCTTTTTCTTCTCTTTATAAAGCCGAATAAGACATTACAACTTATAATACTTGTAAAGTCTATTGTTAACAACCACACGTGCTACTTTAGCTCAAATTATGTCATCCAAATGTCTCGTAAGCATTTTCTTTTCACAGTTTTATGAGATTCAATAGAGGCATTATATGGGATGATTTAAAACTAATTCACAAGCTAATTAAATAATTAGTTTTTGTTTGGTAGAGAGAAGGAAAAAAGAGGAAGAGAAAGAGGTGATGAAATGATTGGAAATAAAAATTGTTTATAGTTGAAAAACTTAAATGAGAAAGTTGATGAAAAAGAAGATTTTTTATCATGAGTTTTATAAACAAAAATAAAATAAAATAAAAGTATTTTGTATTATTATTGTAAAATCAAAATGTAAAAAAAAAAATCATAATGGGTCGACATTGATATATATTATTATTTTCAAACATAAATCCTCTATTGCTGTTGATAACACAATTAAGTATGTTGTGATATTAATTAACTTTCTAAGATGATTTTTTCTTCGTTTTTGTGTGAAAACACTTTTTTGACCACCTTAATTTTTTAGTTTTATATTCTTCCAAACAATATTTCTCCTTCAAGAAAAATATGGATATACAGATCAATTCAACCGTTTTCTTTAAAATTGGGAAATTTTTTCACCCGTTTATTTTAATTTTATATTGTTCCTTTATTACCATTGTCATATTTAATAATAATGATACTATTGTAGTAATAAGACAATAATAAAATGATAGAGAAAGATAATAATGAAACTAATAATTATAATAAAAATATAAGTGATGAAACACAAAGACAAATCCTATATATCAATAAACTAATTTATATATGCTACCATTGATGTTATATCTTCTACTTCACCATGATATGATGTAACCTTTGCATTCTATGTTTCTAGGTCATGTTCTTTAGATATAATGTGTTAATATAAATTAATTAGCATAAGGGTAACAATGCATTTAGTCCAATGTCAAGAATGAAAGAAATATAGTTGTTAATGTAAATTAAATTAAATTAAAACTACTCACGTACAAAGAAAAAATAACTTGTTATGAACATGACTTTTGAACAAGAAAGTGGTTACATTTTCCCTTTAACTTGTTGCCATTGTGTCATGAGTGAGACTAATTAAAGAGTTCATACATAATAAAAAACTAATTAAGACAAAGTATATATAATGTCCTGGCTTAATGAGATATAAAGAACATGAATCATTAATAACTTCAGGAATCAACAATTAATTTGAAGATGGATCAACTCAATTTGTCTTCTTCTAAATTTGTCTCTCTCCAAATTAATTAGCTTCTAATTGTCTTTTAAAAATGGAGAGGAGAGAGAGGACCATCATCATCTCATCATATCAAATTATAGACATGAATAAAATTTTGAAAAAAGAAAACACACACAAAGTTATTAATTTGAGCAGTGCTTTAACCATTTCCTTTTACACAAGCTTGTTACTAGAATGACCTTCCGCTTTAAAACAAAGAAAAACGACGTAGAAAAATATAGGAGAAAATTTACTCTGAAGTTATTAATATTGTTTTTTAATAATATATAGAGTTTTATCTGTAATATGTCATGTCTTCAATAAAATAAAAATGATTGAAATAAAAAATACTAAATTGAAATTCTAAATTGAATGAAAAAAATAATACCAACAATACTTATAATATTACAGTATTTAAGGTAAGTTCTATCTAAAAATATTGCATGTACATTAGCTACACACGCTATTTATTTCCATATACGTTTGTTAATGGTGTAGAAGGTTGCTAATATTTTTAAAATAATATTTTTTTTTAAATTATTAACATTTCAAAAGAACTATTTGTTGAAAAGAATTAACAATTTGATTTTCAAGCTTATTTAAATAGTGTATCATCAAATTAATTACATTTTAAGTGACTTTTTTTCTATCGTAAACAAACATGAATTAATTTTTTTTCTTTTTTTTTTCAATCTCTAAAAAATATTCACTATGTTATTTTATATCAGAATAATTTATTTAATTTTAAACAGACCATTTCTATATCGTAAAATGATTATTTTTGAAATAAATATAATTAAATCATTTTAATACATTAATAATGTACTATTTCTTATCCAAAATCCCTCCCAGCACTTTGCATCTTCCTTTTTTTTTGTTATTTTTCTAAAAATATTAACTTAAAAGTATTAATTGAGAATATAAATAAAAAAAAGGTGAAAAGGAAGAATATTGAAGGTAAATTATGATGAATGAGTGGAATATTAGGGTGTTGGTTTCACCTAACTGTAACTGCAGAGGAGAAAGAAGAAGGAGATGCATGGAGATGTATGTTTGTTGGTAAAAAAAATACAAAGACGGGTTGACTCGTGACTCGTTTCTTATACGCTCCACCAAACCCAACACCAAGAGAACACGTAGTAGCATGGACCCATTCTCCCTTTCTCTTTCTCTTCTCTGTATCCCACAATTCATTTCATTTCATGCCATGCACCCAACTCTCCAAACACCACCTCTATATATACCAAAACTAACCCATCTATCTCCTGTTCCTTTTCATTCACACAATTCCTCAAACACCTTGCTAACAACATGCAACTCCACAAACAGCACCGCTGCCGGGCCTACTAAATACCAATGCCTTCCACCATAGCTTCCGCAATGGCTTCCACCTCCACCGACCCTGAACCCGCCGTCAGGAAGCGCTACGAGGGCCTTCTCACAGTGCGCACGCGCGCCATCAAAGGCAAAGGCGCCTGGTACTGGGCCCACCTCGAGCCCACTCTCGTCGGCAACGCGGTCAAGCTCAAGTGCTCCCTCTGTGACTCTCTCTTCTCCGCCTCCAACCCTTCTCGAACCGCTTCCGAGCATCTCAAGCGTGGCACGTGTCCTAATTTCAACCACTCCTCGTTGCCTTCACCGTCGCCTATTTCCACCGTGCACTCCCACTCCAACAACGGCAGAAAGAGAACCTCCTCCTCTACCTCTCCCAATCAGGACCGGTCTGTTCAGCATTTGGTGTTGTCCGGTGGGAAAGATGATTTGTGTGCTCTCGCTATCTTCGAAGACAGTGTGAAGAAGCTCAAGAGTCCTAGGAATTTGTCGCATGTTGCTCCTCCTGAGTTGACCCAGGACCAGGTTAACTCCGCTGTTGAGTTATTAGCTGATTGGTTCTATGAGTCTTGTGGCTCTGTGCCTCTCTCTTCTCTTGAACACCCCAAGTTTCAGTCCTTTCTCGCCCAGCTGGGTTTGCCGGTGACTCTGTTGAGACGCGAGATATATGGTTCTAGGCTCGATGATAGGTTCGGGGCGGCCAAGGCAGAGTCCGAAGCTAGAATCAGAGACGCGCTGTTTTTTCAAGTGGCGTGTGATGGTTGGAAGGGCGAGGATGGTGTGGCGAAGTTTATAGTGAACCTTCCGAATGGGACTAGCGTGTTCCACAAGGTGGTGCTTGGTGGTGGGGGGGTGATGTCGTCTAAGTATGCTGAGGAGATTTTGTGGGAGGTGGTGAAGGGTGTTTGTGGAAGTGATGTGCAGGGGTGTGTTGGGATTGTTGCAGACAGGTTTAAGGGGAAGGCGTTGAGGAACTTGGAGGTTCAGAACCATTGGATGGTGAATGTTGCTTGTCAGGTTCAGGGGTTCACTGGTTTGATCAAGGATTTTAGCAACAACCTTCCGCTTTTCAGGGTTGTCACTGAGAATTCTCTCAAGGTTGCTAATTTTATCAACACTGAGTCTCAGGTTAGGGGTAGTTTTATCAGGTACCGGATTCAGGAGCTGGAATGTGCTGGGCTCGTTCGTGTTCCCTCTCCCAAATGTGACGTGTTGAAGGACTTTGCATCTGTGTTTCCAATGCTGGAGGACCTCCTGAGATGTGCTGCCGTGATCCAAATGGTGGTGATGGAGGAGGCGTTTAAGGTGGCGTGTATGGAGGACCCATTGGCCAGAGAGATTGCTGGGATTGTTCAGAGTGATGGGTTCTGGAATGAATTGGAGGCGGTTTATTCGCTGGTGAAGCTCATCAGAGGAGTGGTTCAGGACATTGAGGCTGAGAGGCCGTTGGTTGGTCGGTGTTTGCCTCTCTGGGAGGAGGTTAGAACCAAGGTGAAGGAGTGGTGTGTTAAGTACAGTGTTGCGGTAGAACCTGTGGAAGAAATACTTGAAAATCGATTCAGGAAGAATTATCACCCTGCATGGTCAGCTGCATTTATACTTGATCCTCTTTACTTGGTTAAAGATGCAAGTGGAAAGTACCTTCCTCCGTTCAAGTGCTTAACTCGTGAACAAGAGAAAGATGTTGATAAGTTATTGACGAGGCTGGCTTCACGAGAAGAAGCTCATGTTGTGTTGATGGAGCTCATGAAGTGGAGATCAGAAGGGCTTGACCCTCTTTATGCACAGGCTGTGCAGATGAAACAACAAGACCCCATTACAGGGAAGATGAAGGTAGCAAATCCACTTAGCAGTAGACTTGTTTGGGAAACTTGCCTCAGCGAATTCAAATCCCTACGGAAGCTTGCAGTGAGGCTCATTTTTCTGCATGCAACCTCATGTGGATTTAAGAATAATTATTCTTTCATCAGGAAGATTTTTTCTCAGAAGCACTCTAGAATTTCCTTGGAAAGAGCTCAGAAAATGATATATATTGCAGCTCATGCCAAGCTTGAAAGACGAGATTTTTCCAATGAGGAAGAGATGGAGGCTGAACTGCTTGCCATGGAAGGTAGTGATGATGGCATGCTGGTTGACGTCTTTGCCGATGCACCCCTAATGTAATGTGCCTCTTTTCAACTCTGTAGAATTCTGCAATTTAAGGATTTATCAGATTTTTTTTCCAGGGCTGTTCTACTTTTCCCTTATTCCAAGTGAAATATTTCGTGACTTGTGAGAGAAACAAAAACGGATATTGGAAGAGACCTGACTGCTATGTCCTCTTTGATTCCAATGAATCATCAGTATTTTTTCCATCTTTTACTTGGGTTTCTTAGGCTTTGAAAGGAGGAGCAATTGCAAATTTATTAGCATAACTATAACTCAGGAAGTGGACTACAAGCGTCTACTTGAATCATTTGTAATGGGAATTGTTTTGAATCACATTCTCAAATTAATTTATACTTTATAATAACGTAGAAGACTAAGCTTCATTACATTCAAACTTAGTTTCTATCTCGTCCGTGAAAATTGAAGTACTAATTGCCAGAAATATTCACCAAGACATGTATTAGTCCTATTCCACAATTTGTTCTTTTTTTTCGCTTTGGGTAGATCAAGTGCTAGGCTGCAGGCTTTGTAAATGCCTATGGTATCAGTTTAAATATTGACCCACAGTCTCAGCATCTTTTAGGACTGATTATTATAGTTAAATTTCTGTGGCTCGTGTTTAGCTGTTGAAACTGATATGATGTTGATACCAAACAAGCGCTGAAGCAAGATATTTAGAAATTTAAAGCAAACTGAATTGATGGTCAATATAAAAGAAACATAAAGAACGACAGTAGGAAATATTGTGGCTGGAGCAATTTACTCTTTTTGTCTTAAAAGACCATAGTTCTGCGGAAGGAGCTTTTAACTTAACGTCCTCACTTGAAAGTGGAAAAGGCATCCTACAATAGTCAATGACTTTTGTATATGCATCTAATTGATGCTTCATGTCTTGATATGACATAACACCATGCATTGTGTAGATTCTGCTTGTCATGATCAATTGTTTGAGTAGAACAAGATGAAGTATCTTACAGTTTGACCACCTGACCTCTATCACCTCGAAAGGCCATACTGTTCAGTTTAGTTTCCGAATTCTGTTGACCAAAAGGTCCAACTGTTTTTGAGAAAACTGCTCGATATAGGAGTTTGAGTACACATAGGTTCTTTACAAAAAAGAGTTTATTCTTGTTTCTCAAGTTCAGAACTACGTCAACATTGACGCACTAGCTAATAGGAGATACCTCAAGAGTTTTGCTTCACAAAGAAGGGCATCATATATAAGCAATTATTCATATTTTGTTCTATGACAATTCTCATGTTCTTATCATCAGATAAACATTTAGTATTCAGTAAATCACTTGTCTTTGAAAGTCTTTTAAGTTTGACACCATTCCACGTATCAACAGATATTAAGAACAAGAACCAGTGTGAGCTAGTAACAAGGCATAAATCCATTTTCAAGAAATTCCAACTTCCAAGTGCAATAATTTCTGAACAATATTTGTTATTACTTGGTCTCCCTCTTTCTTAGAAGACTGTTGATACACGTGATTGCTTCGCAATCTTGAAGTGGAAACCTATTCCAGGCCAGTTTTTGGCCTCACTTTCTAAAGTTGATTCAAGTATAGGATTCTTCTGTTTCCAACAAGCTCACAATACCAACCATCCCCTTCTAATTTCTTTTGAACTCCTGAAAAGAAAAACATAGCTACAGATAAATCTAAAAGACAAAAGATACTCCATATCTATAGGAATAATCCTAGTAATGTTCAATCGTAACTCCGTCTATCTGTTCTCTATTTGAAAGATAAAAAAAGAACACTGGTTAATTAAGAAATTCTTTTATAAAAAGTGCTCCGAAGACCACATCTGTCAAGAAAACTGTTGACATTCATAATATTTTCGTCATCATGGAAACAGGTCTCACAGAATATATGGTTTACATATGCCACTATATGTTCTGGTTAGATAAAGTTTTCATGTTGAAGATAACTACAAAATGACACAAAAGTAGCAGGCCCCCAAAATTTAAATGTTACTTTTTTTTTGCTTCAGAGGTGGCATTGCTTGAAGCAGTAGGGTGGGTGGCAAACCGGGTCAACCTCGGAACAACATGAGAAGGAATCTTTGTTGCCGCAGAAGCACTTCTTATAGATAATCCGGAAAATCTACTGGAGTGTTTACTTCTGACAAATGGTGAGGCCCACCATGGGGGAAGTGGCTGTCCATGTGACTGCTTTGGTTGTCATGGTCAAAGAAAAGTGAGGTATGAGTGGCATTCCTTTACATCAATCCACTCTCTGTTTCTGTGTGTGTATTTATTGTTGTTTTGGCTTAAGCTAATGTCCCACAACCCTGATTTTCAAAACCATCTTTTGTGATAATATAAGCTTTTCCAATGGGGGCCTGGTGTTAACTGTTTATCTTACCGTTGAAAATTGTAGGTTTGCGGAATGAATCGTTTGGCTTACCATGATTGCTAAAAAAGTCTTGGAGAAAGTTAAAACAAGGAGTATAGGGAAAGAAAATCAAAGTGAAAGCTAGGAGGCCTGTCGGCATAAGGAGGTGCATAATATGGCTCAGGGGATAATATTGCAATAAGCTGCACAATAAAAGCATTTTTTACATGTACGTTCTGGGGATTATTCTAATTTTTAACCATGAACAATAGGCTGGTAGTTCTAGACTTGGTGATGACATCTCATATCACTCTTTTTTACTCTTCTTGTCGTAGTCATATCATACGTACATGAGTTCCTTTTAATGTCATACTTTTGCGAACTTGAGAAATTTATGTAAAGATTATTCTGACATGTGACACATACTATCAATTTAATCAATTTAATGCATGCATTCCTCAATCTATTTGTCAATTATTAAATAAATTCTTTACCATATTGTGGATGGAAATGGCTGTGCTGACCTGTCCATCCATGCATACAAGACTTTCAGAAATATCCAGTGCATGCTGTTTAAACCCATAAAATAAAGAATTCGGTCAACAACTTCTGTTTGTACCACGGCAATTTATCTTCAATGTTTAAGAGCTTATTTCCTACATTTATCTGCACTGTTACGTGTATGTAGTGTATAAAATATAGACGAGTGCATGTTAGAATTTCTCCTCTGAATTCAAGGCTATAATTTACTGCACCTCCTTAAATCAGTGGCAAATATTGAAGAAGTATCTAATGAAAAAATTACGTAAGCTGACTGAACTAATTACTGGAGTTTAGTAGAGTAGAATACTGTATTGTTGATTTGATAATTGATTTAACATTGTAATTAATTTGGTGTAGAGGTAGTAGCTCATATCGGCAAAGGCAAGCAATTCTGACTGCCTACCAACTCAAAGGTATTTGTGTTTTTATTATTTTATAAAAAAATTCTTTTATTTTGGCGAGTTCTTAATTTTTCTGTTGCTTGTGTGGTATAATTTCATTTTTCATTCCAGTCTGGTTCTTGTATAAGAGAGCAGAATGTGATGATTGGCACGGGAACACAAGAACATCTTTTTGTAATAGTCTTCACACTTTCATGTTCCCGCATGATTAATCTTCTTTTTCAATGCCTTTTTATCTTCCTCCTATTGACACAATCCTTCCTGTTCAAATTTGGGTATGGTGCTAGGTTGGCCAATCTTTTATGAAGAGAATCAACGTTCAAATCTTGCACAAGGTCATTGTTGGGAAGGCTACCTCTGGTCGTGGCAGTGCCTGAGGGGTTAGTCAAACATGTAAGAAATAGCTTGGTAAAGAAAATATTACAGAAATGGAGAAACATGTTTGTATTCTATAATTTCAGTGGTATATTGTGTAGCATTGACACCTAAACATTCCATTGTTATTGTTTTTAATCAATACTCATCATTAACAATGAAAAAAAGAGGTTTTTCCTTATCATGTTTCTGGTGATCGTGGAAGTGATCAGGAGAAAAGTGAAGTAACCATGGAAACCATCTGAAACACGCACGTTTTTCTATGTAAAGTGTAGGCTTTCGAACACACTTGGTAGTCCTTTTGGGGTTATTTTTCTAATTTCAGTGCAACTTCAGTTTTAATTTTATTTTTTTATTTTAATTATTTTAAAATTTAAAAAATGAAGACCATCAAATATTAATCAAATGGCATTTTATAATACGTATACAAATAGGAGAAATTATATTTACATCTCTTGAAGTTATATGGATGACAATCGCATTGCTTCTAACTTCAAAATAGATATTTATCTAGTATATTTTTTAATAAACGATGCTCAAATTCTTTTTAATTTGACATTAACTTCTTTTATGTTTTTAATTCATATTTTTTAAT
>Ga0123340_1007162_pt1 | contig 10645 bp, 11 predicted proteins | sample SirMexnodulemix_FD_89961 | JGI IMG/M metagenome (GOLD analysis project Ga0123340, IMG submission 89961) | Root nodule microbial communities of legume samples collected from Mexico - Siratro Mexico nodule mix | ecosystem: Host-associated > Plants > Roots > Nodule | place: Mexico: Nepantla...
ATATATATATATATATATATATATATATATATATATATATATATATATATATATATATATATATAATTATCCGATTTGAGTATAGATGTTTCATGGAAAAGGTTGAGATTTTTGTTGTTCTTGTTGACCCTGATTGAGTTTGAAGTGGTTGTGTGTTTAAGGCCAATTGCCAAAGAGAATAGGAAACTTGGTGAATTCATACTTCAGACATTTCATATTCCATTGATATACAACACAAAGTTGATCGTTTTGTGGGTTAAGGCACATATGTATGCTAATTTTATTTATTTATTTATTTTTTTCACCATTGTAGAGAGCTGATATCATGGCAGTTGAAAAGTCTGGAATTGCCAAAGATGTTACAGAAGTGAGTTTCAGCTCTTTGATCACATTTTCGATGTATTTTTTAAAGTGTTGTTCCCCTGTTTTGGTGTTTGTTACCAGTATACATACTGATGTCTGTTGTTTTATTTGATGAAGTTGATTGGTAAAACCCCATTAGTATATCTGAATAAAATCACGGACGGTTCTGTTGCCCGGGTTGCTGCCAAACTGGAATTGATGGAGCCATGCTCAAGTGTAAAAGACAGGTAATGGTTTGGGTTCCTTTCACCTTGCTACAATCAATTGAGTTTTGGTTCTTGCTTTCAGATGTTTTGGAATCACTTTCTGATTTTGTTCTATGATAAGCACTGTAAATTCAGGATTGCGTTTAGTATGATTGCTGATGCTGAGGAAAAAGGAATTATCACACCTGGACAGGTTAGTACAGAGAAATTGCATAGAATTGGGCATCAGTAGTGTAGCTGCTTTTTATTGCCAGCTGTTTAAGTCACAAATAACTTATCGTGTGTAATAGATGAAGTCTAAATGTCCTATAATTTTCCCTCAAGAGAGCTCTATTTTGAGATTATTCTGTTTCCTTTATTTCTTTTATGATGTTTATGTTGTTTGTGTATGAAAGCGATCTCATGATGAATAGTAAATGTCCAAGTTTTCTCATATTCAACTTACAAAATAAACTTCACTAAATCACATAGCAGTTATTCAAAGTAAGGTCTATGAAACACTGGTAGGCGTTAGGTTAGTTTCTGCTACAACTTTTGTGTAAAAATACTAGGAAGTGAACGAGAGAAAATAAAACAAAATTGTTTGTATTAATTTGGTGTAACCCTGAGTTCACAAGTATCATTTGTGCTGCATGTGTGTTATCTTACTTTACTGAAGAGTACCCTCATTGAGCCAACGAGTGGCAATACTGGCATTGGATTAGCATTCCTGGCAGCAGCCAAGGGTTACAAGCTTATAATTACAATGCCTGCTTCAATGAGTCTTGAAAGAAGAACCATTCTTCTGTCTTTTGGAGCTGAGTTGGTTCTGACAGATCCTGCAAAAGGAGTGAAAGGGGCAGTTCAGAAAGCCGAAGAGATATTAGCTAAGACTCCCAATGCCTATATACTCCAGCAATTTGAAAACCCTGCCAATCCTAAGGTAATCTACAAATTTGTTCGGTAATTGTAGCAGTGGATGCTTGACAACTTGGGTGACACATTTTGTTATCATTGTGTTTGTAGGTGCATTATGAAACTACAGGTCCCGAGATATGGGAAGGCACAGGAGGGGAAGTTGATGCACTTGTTAGTGGTATAGGTACTGGTGGCACCATAACGGGTGTAGGAAGATTTCTTAAAGAGCAGAATCCTAATATAAAGGTTAGTTTTTTAAATTTGCATATCTTTAAATATAATTTTAGAAATCTGTGCATGTAATTTTTCTTGAGAATGGAAAGATGTATTTTGGTTATGATTTACAGCTGAAGCGGTCGTCCCTGTCATTGTTTTTGTTTATTTATATACTTATTTTATTTTTATGAAGCTATATGGTGTGGAACCAGTTGAAAGTGCAGTGCTCTCTGGAGGAAAACCTGGTGAGTAAGACATTCTTTGCATAAATATTTGAAAACTGTCAAAATCTGCATTTTGAATTATTTTTCACTCGACCTACAAAAATATTGGCCAACGGTGTGAATAACATAAGGCATCATCTGTAGGGTACTTGTAACCCCAAGATAACAAAAAACCTACATAAATCATGATTAACTATAATATCACACAATTTTAAATATTAATTTCATGCAACATGAAATACTAAATAAATCAGAACGGAAATTCTTATGATAATATTTTCATTGAGCATAAAATATTACAAGTAAAATGAATGAAAAAACTCATAGGAGGAAATTCTAAAATTTCTTAGACAAACAGAATAACCCCTAAACAAAGCATTGATCCTTAAATATGTTATTCCACTCTGCAGCACTTGAACTATCACATGCTTTCCTTAAAGAAATTTAATATGTTCATTCCCTGAAAGTTATATCTCTAAATTATAAGTCTGCTGCTATATGTTTTCCTGATTGTTTTCCCTCTAATAGTTACCTATTTACACGCTGAATGGTTTTTCTTTATAATAAAAGATGAGAGTTGAGATAAGAACATGCTATTTAAGCTGTTGCTGATAAGCAGATTGCCATTGTGAACATCTAGGTCCACACAAGATTCAAGGGATAGGTGCTGGCTTTGTCCCTGGAGTATTGGAAGTTAGTCTTTTAGATGAAGTAGTTCAAGTAAGCTTTTAATGTTTTCTGAATAGTCATTATATTTTTCAAGGCTTAACAGAATAATACATCACGAAATATTATAACCTTATTCTGAAGTTGTTATGCAATGTGCAGTTTTGGGAAACAATGAGAAAACTCCTCTGTTTATTATTTCATGTGAACATTGATAAATAACTTCAAATTCTTAATATATGGGTTTTATACTGGGTGTTTCTTGTTTTAATACCAATTTGCTGATATTGATGCATTATGCCCACTTTGGTTTGAGCAAGGCCGATTTTTGCAACTGATAAGGCATTTCATGTTAGGTGCATATTGTTTATTATTTTTGGGGTACCAAATAAAGGTGGTAAGGAAGTTATGGTGCCCATTGAGTTGTAGTTTCTGCTATACAATTGTCCTACAAAGTATAATCGTTCTCTCCTTCCCTGCACAAGTCCTGAGTTCGGAAAAATTTGAATGGCACCTTTGCATCATGTTAACTCTATTTTCAAAAGATAATAATTGTCATTATATGCATTTTTTTGGACATTTGTAACCGTTTAAGATTTGTTAAATAACGGATGTATGATTTGGCAGATATCAAGCGATGAAGCAATAGAAACTGCAAAGCTTCTTGCACTTAAAGAGGGCCTATTTGTAAGTTCTAAACCTCCAACAGATAATTGAGCCTATTCCTCTAATAGCTAGCTATCTATTTTGTCTCTTTTATGATTTTGGAAAACCATACGCTTATGTTACAAATTTATTCTATAATACCTGTACAGTTTGTTGAACCTATACTTGAAATATTACTGTAGGTTGGAATATCATCTGGAGCTGCGGCTGCAGCTGCCATTAAGATAGCAAAAAGACCAGAAAATGCTGGAAAACTTATTGTTGTAAGTTGATCACTTCCTGTACAAATGTCTATTAAGAACTTGCAACAGAGTCCCATGTTTTTGTCAATATATTATCTTGTTTGTTTAGTTTTGATTGATGACAACTGAGATTACGAGTCATGAGCATTATTTTAGAAGTTTCACTTAATGGACAGTTCCGTTTTGATATGGTACAGGTTATTTTCCCAAGCTTTGGTGAGAGGTACCTGTCCACTGTGCTGTTTGAATCAGTCAGACGGGAAGCTGAGAGCCTTACTTTTGAATCCTGATTTCAAGTGGTGGATTTAGATGGCGAAGTCAGTGATCCTTGTGATACAGATTGCGATTCTGAAATAAAAATTACTTCAGAAGAAAATAAAGGAAAATTTGTTACTTATGCAGCAGACTTCTGAAATTATTTAGAATTCGACTTTTTTGTGAAATATAATCTATGTTTTTTATTCTCTTCTGATCATGAGGAATGAGTGCATTCAGCATCTAGAATAATAGCAATGAAAATTACCACTATACAAGTTAAATTTTACCATCAAACTTGAAAGTCTAAATAAACTCTCGAACTATAGTAGACTCCCAAGAGTTTTCCTGACATAAAAATCTATTAATGACATATATGCATAACATAATACACCAGTAATTCAATATTTCCACTTCATAATAGAGTATGATAGTGCTAAATAAGATTAAACTACATAGATGATTAAATCTGTGAAACCACGTAAACCCAAATTTTTGGCATAAAAGTAAAACATAGATGGTTGAAAATTTTTTACGTCCATGCAATTCTAGGCTACTAAGTTGGTAGACAAATTGTCGCCATGCATATTTAATAACCATGTTCATCCTTTTACCATAAACAGCAAGTCATTCCATGGGCTTGATGCATCCCTATATTGTAACTCCTCATTTGAGAGAGCTAGAAGCAAGATTATTCTATTATGAGAGAGAGTATAGTGTTCTCTACTTGTATTAAGATAGGGGTTGTAGTTTTTCTTCCACTTAGTGACAATACTTCTCTACTCTTGCCCCCATGCTTTATCTTTTAGCTAAGATATTATTATGTTACTATAGTACCCAATAATAGTAGTATCAAAGTGAATAGGTTATTGATATCATTCCATTGTGATGCAGACTAGTATAGTTTCGATGAAAATTCATAATATGCTTTGTGGTTGCAATATAGTCTTATTTGTCAAATCAGAAAAGAGTTTTTCTTCTTATATATAATATAAAAATGCATGTATAAGAAAGTTCTAGGAATAAAGACTTAGTATTTAAGTGTATCTATTGATAATTCAACTTTCTTACTTGGGAACTCACCTAAGGTACTAGTTTAGTGCCTACCATCATTATTTCAATAGGTGATACTGTTCCCGTTTAAAGTTGAAAAGCCAATTCAATGAAAAACAATAAAATAGTGTGAACTTTTGGCAACAAAAAAAAAAAAATGAGACACCAAAGGTCATGGGAATAATTTTTTCCTGTGGGAATTAAAGATAAGGGCAACTTTTGGAAAGAAATTTTTCTAGATGCAATTAAAAGTAGATCTGCATATATAACTGATGGAAAGTGGTAAGAGATAGATGACAACGTTCCAGCCAATTTGCACCTTACAATAGAAGATTCAATGTTGTCTAGCCATACATAGAAGAAGACCACAAACGTGAGTTGGGATGTTGTTATTATAAAATTGTACAATATCAAATCCCTTCACACTAGAATATTCTTAAAGAGAAAACTTCACGTTCTTCAAGTATCCACCAAAATATTTGTAAAGAAAAAACTTTATATTCTTTGAATGTCCGCATTGATGACAGATCGCAACAACTATCTAAATACTATATGTGCTCAACATTCAACGTCAAATTTCAACATAGTAGAATAAGTACTCATATTGTTGATGTGATTAGTCATTGATGTTGACTCACTCATTCAACATAATTTTCTCTTTAAGAATAGTTTGGTATGAAGTGACTTGACCATCTACAACTTGATGAAAGTATCCCAAATTCCTTTTGTAGTGTTCTACCCTGCAACAGTGAACAAAGTTGAATCTACCATTGCAAAGTGTAAATTTCCTACAACATTGTGATACATCTCTTTCCATTTTGCATCAATGATACCTACAAGGCCACCTTTAACTGCATCAAGATTTTTTTTTTTAAATTGCCCTTATTTTCAATTTCATAAGAAAAGAATCGCTCCCTTTGTACTTCTTTATCTCATTTTATTGTCATCGTTTCACATTACTTTTTTAATTAAACCGGCTAATGTAACTTTGACCATGAATAATACCGCCTACTAGAAAAATGATTAGTAAACCATGATATTGTACACCACGGAAGTTCTCAAGAGAGAGATGAGTCACATATGGATACACTTAAATATCAAATCTTTCCTTATAAGAACTTTTCTAAACATGCACTATATCCAGTAACTATTTTTTTTGATGTGGCAGATTAGACATACTACGAATTTTTACCAGCATTGTACTAACGTGCATCACAAGCAAAATAATATCAACTTATTGGCTTTGAGACCAACACTGGGTATCATAGTAACATAATAATATCTCACGCTTAACATTATAGATGTGAAAAATAGGAATTGTGTAATTACAAAAAGTAAACAGAATTAAAAATGGAATTAATTCTTTTATTAGTTGCTTAGAAAATAAGTAGTCTAATTCTGGCATAAAAATAGTTTTAGCTTTGCAAGCAAGAATTATAAATAGAATCTTCAGTACACAATTTTGGGGTAATCAATAATCATTTTCAGAGTTCAGTGTCCTCTACACTTTCTAAGAGAGTTGTGAGTGAGTGAATGCAATCAAGGTTGAAGCTAACCAACCTTTGAGTGTTGCAAATTGACACAATATTTTTACTTCTCAATTGATAAGGCATAAGCGAGAAAGACTAGAGAAGTATTTTCACAAAGTGGAAGAGACCTAAAACTACAAGGAGATAACAATTACACACTCTCTCTTGTAATAAGAGAATACACTCCCTTAGATCACTCTTACTTCTAACTCTCTCAAATGAAGAGCTACAATTTTGAGATGCATCAAGCTCACAAAATGACTTGCTATTTAGCCAACTGATGAGCATGGTTTTTAAATGCAATGTAGAAATTTTTCTATTTTCTAACCAACTTACTAGCCTAGCAAGCATACATGTAAATTTTTTTTCAACCATCCATTTTTTACTTTTATGTCACAAAATTAGCTTTATGAGAGTGTATTCGTTTCCATTCAGTTGCACCAAACTGCACTAGTATCTCAGTCAAAAAACTTGTGAACAATTTAATCATACCTCAATATAGTATCAAAAGCATTAGCTTAAGACAACATTCATCGATCCCCCCCATGTCTTCCAACTCTGAATCATCGCTGACTCCTGAAGCATATACTATCTCGTATGTAAATGAAGATACCCTGTGTGTGTGCAATGCTTACAATAGAGATAGCCTCAATCTAAGGCCCTCGAGTACGTTTGTGTGAGACCAAACTGCATCCTCCATAGATTTTCATTGTCCACACCAGCTTATAACCTTGATACAACTCTGAAGCAGCAGCTGCAATGTTTCCCATATATAACACTTTCTACACATTTCCCATTCTTGTAAGAGAACTCCTTGTTGTGACATCATCAGAAGTTGAAACCCTGCATCCACTCACTCACTGCCACACCGCAGCCCCTAAATTAAGGCATGTCCTGAACCACACCAAGGTATAAACCGAGTCACTAAATTTACAGCCACATTGGTCACAATCAGATAAAATTGTCTGTTTCCCACCTCAACCACCAAAAAGTATGTAATGCCCCCATCCAAGGCACAAGATCCTATTAATACCAACTACAGCACAGCACATACCAAAATCAAATCAGCCTGTCAGATACATAAATCACCCTGCAGAATCCCTTGTCAAACTGTACCATGTAAACACCCTGAATAAGCACCCGTCACAGAATGCCCATACTTGTAGAATGGTACATCATCCCCCAAACCCCTGCACAGTTTATTACGAAATTGCAGACACGCCGTGAAAGTAACAATTGATCGGCATTCACCATCAGCATGGGTACAGAGAACCAGATGTGTTGCTTAAAATATATTCTTTGAGGCAAATGAAATAATGTGAGCATGGAAATATTACCAATAATCTTTACAAGAACACCAACCATCCTTAAAATGATGAAAACGACTATTATCTCTCACAATAATTTCTCTTCCAACAATTTTTGAGATGAACTTAATGGCACTATGACAATCTGCACAAATCCTAAGATTTTTTGTAATACGTATGGGCACTCCATGAGGGAGAGTTATGAGGCCAAATGCTAGAGCAATCTTCTCACTGTGGTACCATACTTCTGAAGCCTTTTCTTCTTCTTCTAAATCAAAGAGTGATAGATTGGTATCAGGAACATACCCAGCTTTCTTCATCTCCCCTCTGAGCTTAGCTAGCATCGCCTGAATTTCAGAGTTCTTTTCATGAGAACTATCCTTTGCTTGGAAAACATGGACTCTATTTTTTACAGCAACCCAACTATAACCAACATTCTTTTTTATACCAATATCTTTCATTTCTTTCCTAACAATAGTGGCTTCTTCCCATCTGCATTTATCAATTACAAGCATTAGCAAATGAACCATAAACAATGTTAATTCAGAAGGAAGAGACAGTTTTAGTTTTAGCTAAACATGTTAAAGCAACTGCAGAAAATGAAAACCACCACAACAATAATACTAGCCTTATCCTACTAGATGCAGAAAAATGAAAAAGAAAGTAAATTCTTTTGAGACTAATTAGGATGCCCAGCTTATTCTACAATATAAAACGAACAATTCAGCTAACTTGTCAATTCTATCCAAGAAGGAAACTTAGTTATCATAATTGTCAATTTTTACCTGCCAGCAGATGCAAGCATGTTGGAAAACACTACATGGTTGCCAGAGTCATCAGGATCAAGCTGGAATAACTTTTCGGCTGCAATTTTCCCCAACTTTGTTTTCCCATGCATCTTACATGACCCGAGTAGAGCTCCCCATACAGATATAGTGGGAAGAATTGGCATTGTTTTAATAAATTCATATGCACGATCTACCAAACCAGACCTCCCTAGAAGGTCCACAATACATGCATAATGCTCAGCGCCCGGTTCAATTCCATATCTCCCTCTCATGGATTCAAATATATGCAAACCTCTCTCCACTGCCCCTGCCCTACTACACGCTGACAATACCGAAACTAGTGTAACATAACTCGGTGCTATACCAAAGCTGCTCATCTCCTCAAATAAACTCAATGCCTTGTCAACATCGCCCAAATGTGCATATCCACCTATCATTACATTCCAAGTGACTAAGTTCCTCTCAGGCATTTCTCTGAATACTTGCTCTGCGTGCTCTATACTTCCGCATTTTCCATACAAATCAACAAGTGCACTCCCAACAAATATATTCTCCTCGACACATGCTTTAACAGCAAGAGCGTGAACTGACCTGCCCAATTCAAGCCCTCCAAGCTCCGCACACGCACTGAGTACACTCGAGATCATAAAATCTGTTGGCTCAACTTCCTTCCTTGCCTTCAGGAAGACCGTACACGCTCTCTCTTCCTCGTGGTTTTGCACAAGAGCAGCAAGCATAGAGCACCAGGAAACAACATTCCTTCTGCCACTGCCAATTCTACTGAAAACCATTTCAGAGGACACGATGTCCCCACATTTTCCATAGAAATCAATAAGCCCATTGGAAACAGAAACATCCTCCCGGTACCGGCTCCGAACTATAAATCCGTGTAACTGAGTCCCGAGCTCCAAACTCACCATGTCAGCACACGCATTGAGAAACACACAAAATGTTATCGCATTTGGCTCTCCACCCACACAAAGAAACTTTTTAAACGCGGCAACTGCATCCAAACACCGCCCATCCTGAACTGCATTGGAAATATACGCATTCCACGTGGCCAAGTTTCTGTGCGGCATTTCCTCGAACATGTTACGAGCCTCGACTCGAAGGCCGGTTTTGCTGTACATGTCAAAGGCGCTGCACCCCACAAACACGTCCAATATATTTCCACCTTTTAGGGCGAGGGCGTGAAGCTGCTTTCCAGTAAAGGGCATGTGCAATGAGGCCGAGGCTTTGAAGACACAGGGAAACGTAAAGTCGTTAGGGAGAACAGACTCGCGGCGCATGTTAGAGAAGTGGAGGAGCGCCGAGGTGAAACGACGGTTGTGAACGCAGCCGGAGATGATAGAGGTCCAGGTGACGACGGTGCGGGGGTTGGCGATTGAGAGAACGAGTTCAGCTGAGTTGAGACGGTCGAGTTTGGAGTACATGTTGACGAGGTGGTTGCAGAGGAAGGAGGAGAGAGGGGTGTCATGGGTTCTGAGGATGAGCGCGTGGACGGCACGGCCAAGCAGGGAAGAGTGGGTTGAAACAGCTGACTCCAGCAAAGAACCAAGCAGGTTTGGAGAAGGCGCGTTCATGGATATGGTGATCGGAAAACTGAGTGCATTCTTTTCAGCAAGCTTTGGTTTTCTTGCATGCCATTACAATTACTTTAACATCGGTTTATCCTTAAGTTTTGTTAGGGTTTAATTGAGCTTATGTGTGGGGTCTAAATAATATTTCTTTTGTTTATGTAAATAAGGTTCAAAGGTGATATTACTTAGTTGATAATTAAATAAAAAGGAAAAAAACTTTTTTTTCTAATTTGACTTGTTTTATCATGAAAATAAATAAAAATAAGGCAATTTCATTCCAAACATGAAAAAAATATATTATAATTTTTAGAAGTAAAGTTTTCATTTTCTTTTTTATTACTTTTTTTCTTCTCTTTTCTTATATATGCTAATCACAGACTAATAATACTACTAGTCAAAAAAATTCTCACAATTATTTTAAATTATTATTCTCTTAAAAAAATAATGTTTTTAACTAATTTCCTCTCAATTTCATTTTTTTTATTTCTATCTTTAAGTCAAATTTCAATAGTTTTTTTCTAAAAATAAACTATCAATGTTAGGATAGCATTACGTCAAAAATCTTATTTTCCATTGTAAAATTAAAATGTATCTACATGTTTAAAGATATTTATTTATTTTAAATTTAACTATAATATGTTTTATATATTGGG
>Ga0123340_1007163_pt1 | contig 10645 bp, 5 predicted proteins | sample SirMexnodulemix_FD_89961 | JGI IMG/M metagenome (GOLD analysis project Ga0123340, IMG submission 89961) | Root nodule microbial communities of legume samples collected from Mexico - Siratro Mexico nodule mix | ecosystem: Host-associated > Plants > Roots > Nodule | place: Mexico: Nepantla...
ATATATATATATATATATAGCAGGGAGAGGGGAGAAAGAAATAAAGGAAGCAGTAAGAGAAGTGAGAAAGAGAGGCACCCCACCCACCGAGAACCGAAGCTGAGGTTCGGATGGTGACAGCCAGGCTCGGACCTGACTGAGCCTCTGGAAAAAAGCCAAAGGAGGCACCCTCGAAAATAATGGAGTTTTCCAAAGCAAGAGAAGAGAGAGAGTGAAACAGGGTTTTAGAGAGAGAGAGACGAACCACCAACAACACCAGCCGTCGATTACATGATGGGTCAGATCGTGCGGCGGAAGAAGAAGGGACGTCCCTCCAAGACAGATCTAGCTCGCCGCTCCGCTCAGTCTCCGCCCGCCTCCCAGCCGGACCTCCGACGGAGCCGCCGCCGCCGGAATGTGCGCTACAACATCGACTACGACGACTACCTTGACGAGGAGGACGAGGACGAGGAGGAGGACGAGAGGAGGCGCGAGAAGAAGAAGCTCAAGCTCGTGGTCAAGCTCAACAACCACGAGGAGGAGGATGATGACGAGGACGACGACGCGCCGAGTCATGTAGGGGCGCGTGGGGTCCACGCGCCGGAGGAAAAGGGGGAGGAGGAAGAAGAAGAAGGAGAGGAGGAAGAGGAAGAGGAGGAGGAAGGAAATGAGGAGGTGGAGGAGCAGGAAGAAGAGCGTGAGGTAACAAACACAAGTGCTGAAAATTTTGAGATTAGGGAGAAGAGTGTGTGTTCAGTGTCCACCTCAGAATTTTTTGATACCAATTGGTCCATAATTGAATTATCTTTCTCTCTCTCTCTGTGGCTTGTTGTTTCTCTCTCTAGGGCTTTCTCTTTCTCTCTCTGTGTCGGGGTTTTGGGGGAGATAACTAACGCGTCAACTGTCAAAACTATCACACACATGCAGACTCTCTCTGATTGTGTTTTCTTTCATTTTATTAACCCTCTTTCTCTCTCCCTGTCTATGACTATAGATAAGATAACCTAGGACGCATTGTTGTCTGTCTCTGTCTCTGTCTCCATCGCATCATTTTCTTATATAAACGCAGTATTTGCCTTTTTTGTAGTTTTGGGCTGCGTTATTAATTGTGTGTGGTTTCTTGTGACAGGCAAAGGCCAGAAAAGTGGATTCTAAAGGGCTCCACTCAGCTTCAGGTGTGTGTAACGATTTATGGTTTCGGTTGTAATCTAATTCTTATTTCTTATTTCCCCACTTTTTCTTGTTGTATACTGAAACGGGTGTGCCGATGTTTTTGTTACTGTATCCTCCACTGTAAGTTTCTCAACTGGGTTCGTTTGTTCTGTTCTGTTTCTAGTGTTAGGAACTCCGTCGAAGCTTCCATCTGGGATTCCGTTGCCTGACAAGAGGACCCTGGAGTTGATCCTTGACAAGCTTCAGAAGTAAGGGGATTTCGATTAGCATTTTTTTTCTTCTTGCTCTCTTTTTGGTTTGAGTTGTGGTGAATGATTACTATAGCATCTTCAACTTATATTGCTGCATGCTGATGTGATGTCTTTTGGTGAATTGTCAGGAAGGATACATATGGTGTGTATGCGGAGCCGGTTGATCCAGAAGAGGTGTGCGGTCTTTTCTTCCTTTGAATTTTAATCTTGCTTTTGGAAGGCAATCTAAGTTGAAAGCTCGAATTATGTTTCAATGCAGCTTCCCGATTATCATGATGTGATTGAGCATCCAATGGACTTTGCCACAGTGAGGAAGAAGTTGGCAAATGGATCCTATCCTACCTTGGAACAATTTGAGGTGTGTAAATGCGTCAACTGTTCATGGTTAAAGTTGGGAGAGGTTTCTTTTCCTTTCTCATATTCTGGTTGTTTTTTCTATTTGATTATTAAGTGGGTTGAGAGCCCGAGGCTGCTTGCAATTGGTGCGAGGGGAAACCTTTAAGTGGCTTACTTGTCAGTGTAATAGAGTCTGTGGGGATTTTACTCACTTATGTTGACAATGGGATGCTTCTGGCAGTAGCCATTTGTGTTTGTGATTGATATTGGTGGGAAACTTTTGGAGGAGTAAACTAATAATGGCATCGTATGAAATTTAGCATAATTTATTACTGTGGTTTTAATTTCCACGAAAGGAGTATATTTTCAATGTAATGATAGATTGACCTAGTGTAGCTTGTCTATTTTGGCATGAATAAATGATAGTTTCTTAATTTAGTGGACATTTTGCAGTTCAGCACCTTAGTTGCTAGAGCCCTAAAAATGTCTAATGTCACCCATGAGTGAGGCTATGGGAGATTAAAACATATGTTGATGCTAATAGGCAGTGGGGGGATTATATCCTGGTTAGTTTGTCTGTTGTTTGTGACTCTTGGTTGAACCCTATTTTAGATGATAAAAAGGTGAGAGAAGAAAATAAATTTTTGTGGTTAGTGTGGATTTTCTGTGTAGACAACCTGTTATCATACTGATGTTTAAGAAATTCAAGAAACGATGTGTTTGCTCCATCATCTGAACTGAGGAGGGTAACACCACAGTAAGATTGTTGCCTTCTGACCTAGAGGTCTAAGTTCAAATTTTGGGAAAACAATCTGTTTGCTTGGTGGGATCAGGTAGTGTGCATCAATCATCCCAAAATCCAGCTAGGCACCTTGTGCACTAGGCTACCCTTTATTATCATCTGAACCAGTTTTAAACTTTACGTGCTATATTGTCTTCCTGGTTGAGTGATATTTTGAAAGGAAAATATTTTACTGTATTACATTAAACTTTGGATGCAATTGTTGAATGCAGAGTGATGTATTTTTGATTTGCTCGAATGCAATGCAATACAATGCTGCGGAGACTATATACCACAAACAGGTATAGAATTTACTGTTTTCCCTTGAAAAAAGATTGAGAGTAGCCATTTTGTTGTGCTGCTGTATGATCCCTATATTTGTTTCAGGCAAGATCTATACAAGAACTGGCAAGAAAAAAGTTTGAAAAATTACGAGTTGACTTTGATCGCTCTCAGAGTGAGCTGAAGTCTGAACAAAAAACTAGATCTAATTCCCTGATTAAGAAGCCAGCAAAGAAGCCACTGGGTCATACTTCACAGGAACCTATTGGCTCTGATTTTTCCTCAGGGGCAACTCTTGCTACTATTGGAGATGTATTGCCAACATCCCATCCAATGCAAGGTGTCGTTTGTGAAAGGCCTGGTAATATTGATGGCCTTGTGGAGGGGAATGCTTTCATGATTGATGCAAATCAAGAGAAAGCAGAAGACTACATATCAGGTATCACCAGAAGAGATCAAGCCCTTTCATGTCTTCATTGTTCAATTTTGTTTAATTTCAGTCGGATATTACTGTCATCTTCTAGCTATTCTCTTCTGAGACTGTTGCTTTGTTGTTTCAGGGAGGGGTCTGCTCTCCAGGTTGGGAAGAAAACCATCTATGCAAGATATGGAACGTCGTGCAACTTATAATACGCCCAATCCACCAGTTACTAGATCGGATTCTGTATTTACGACATTTGAGGGTGAAGTGAAGCAGCTAGTTACTGTATGTATCTAAAGAAAAGAAGTGAATTCAAATCTTTGAATAAAGCTTTCTTATCTTTTTTAAAGCATCAATGTTTTATATTTTTGGCACCAGGTTGGACTTCAAGCTGAGCACTCCTATGCCAGGAGTTTGGCTCGTTTTGCTGCAACTCTAGGACCCACAGCTTGGAGAATCGCTTCCCAGAGGATTCAGCAGGCACTCCCACCTGGCTGTAAATTTGGTCGTGGTTGGGTTGGAGAGTATGAACCACTTCCAACACCGGTATTAAAGCTTGATAATCTTGCCCAGCAACAACCTAGTTTGGGGACCAAGTTGCAGTCTACTGCAGAATTAATAAAGGCTGACAAAAATTGTAAGAATGTGGAATCCACCATGGAACATCCTGTTAATGGACCAATCCATGAGGGAAAACAGCCTTCAGTATGTTCTAGTGGTGGGCTTACATCAGATGGCAAATCATCTTTGTTTGGTTCTGCTGGACCAAGACCCAATTCTCATGACAATCTCTTTTATCAGCAGCCCAATGTCCAAACTAGGAATCTCAACAAGTCTGAGAACAAGGGTTTGAAACAAGTGGAATTGAACTCTTTACCCTCCTCCAGTGATCAAAAAAATGCCAGCCTAGTTGCAAAGCTTACTAGTAATACTCCTGCAGCATTATCTAAGCCCAGAGAAATGATACCTAGTAACTTGACTATTTCACCGTCTATGCCTTTCAAGCAGCCAGATACCAACGGAGTTGTTAGTGGAGAGTTACCCAATGGAAAAGTAAGGGGTACTAGTTTAAACAGACGGATGCCTGGTGCATCACCCGAAAGTACGTCAAATCAAACAGGCAGATCGGCTCCCTTTGTTACCCATGGGCAGGAGCAGACACTTAGTGACCCAGTTCAGTTGATGAGGATGTTAGCCGAAAAGACACAGAAGCAACAGACTTCTAGTTCATCCAATCATTCCCCTGCTGACACCCCACCAGTGACACCATCAGTTCCATCAGGACGGAGAGAGGATTCAAGCAATGCTTCAGCAGCAGCTGCCCGTGCATGGATGTCTGTTGGTGCAGCAGGTTTTAAACAAGGGCCTGAAATTTCTGGTTCACCCAAAAATCAGATTTCTGCAGATTCATTGTACAACCCAGCGCGAGAGTTCCATCAGCCCTTTTCACGAATTAGGGGAGAGTTTTCTCCTGGTGGAACGCCTTTCCAGTCTGAGAGGAACAATTTTCCATTTCAGGCACTTGTACCCCAGTCTCAACCTATTCAACCAGTTGGTGCTTCACAGTTTCCAAACAGACCTATGGTTTTCCCTCAAGTAGCAGCTTCTGACCTGTCAAGATTTCAGATACCACCTTGGCGGGGTATCCGACCTCACAGTCAACCAAGACAGAAACAGGAAACACTTCCTCCTGACCTGAACATTGGTTTCCAATCCCCTGGGTCACCTGCAAAACAATCATCTGGTGTGCTGGTTGACTCTCAGCAACCAGACCTTGCTTTGCAACTGTGACATGTTATTGTATTTCTGTTGTGGATGTATCCACAAGATTGACTTATTATGGAATTTCGGCTCCTGTCGTTGGACGTCAATTTTGATCCCAAAGGCCTTGTTAAATGAGGAAAAGGCTACCATTTTACTACTTTAGGGAGAGATGAAACAAATTGGGAAGATTGTTTTCCCTTGGATGCTTTATGTTGGGGATCTTATGGTTTTCTTAAAAAGGATTTGGCACAAGGTAAATCCAAGTTTGCTTAGTTTCAGAAATTTGAGTGGATTTGCCAGAAGACAAATTCACGACTTTCATCTTTTCCAGATGAGGATTACCGAGTGAATGCAGCATGTCTATGTTCTATCCAGGAGTTGAAACCATATAAAACATTAGGAGTCGTTCATGATCGAGCATTGCTTAGATTTTTCAATTAGCGGGCGAAAAATCCTGTTGATGATGCCTTGTACATTCTTTACAGATGGTTCAGATTCGGTTGCCTAGATATTGATTTCATTAGATTATGATTACTTGTTTATCTGAAATGATGGGAAGGCATCACTTAGTTCCAAATGCTGCTATTATTCTGTACATGTCTCGAATGCAAAACCTCAAACTTGTTTTTCCTTGTTTTACCCGATTCTGCAGCTTCAACATTTCAAGCAATACCATGCACCCCTTCGGAAAGGGTTTGGGTTGTCTCGTGTAAATTTATTTTAGGTTGAGAAACAGTATGAAGGCTGGAGTGGTTTGATTTAGAAGTATAAAACCGAGCACTAACATGGAAATATGGCTTGCTTGATTAAAAAAAGTTGTTCTAGATTGATGATTCATTTACATGAAATGAGCTAAACATATATAGGTGGCTAAATTATGTCTCTTGATTCTCATAAATATGAATCTATTCCATTTTAATTTTCTAAAATTGTTAGTTTTAACTATTGTAAATAACTTTCATAACATTTTATATCAATATTTAATGACAATGGACATAATAGATCTATTATGGTACATATTATTTCATGATTATTGATGTTGAACGAATTGAACATTTATTTCATACTTAAAAAATAATAACATGAACCAATCTTCAAAAGATAAAGTGGGTGAAAAAGTGGTTGAAAAGAGAGATTGGTAAATAAAGTTTTTGACGAAAATTATGCATGAATTAGGTCAGAAGCTATGGATGACCTGCACATTACTCATTCCCATCCTTGTCTCACCCCTAAAGTGGAACTTTCGTCTTTTGGAAGTACATGAATAATAGCTTTGAAAAATTGGCGCTATATTGAGCCATGATGGTAGGTGAAGCCCATAATTGGAGTACAAAATTAGTTTGCCTTATGGGGACACTGAACCAACTCAAGTTACACTAAATAATCAAACCAAAATTCAAAAGCATGGAGCTTCCCATTTCCAAATTTGCAAAGCTTCGTGGCTCATATATCATAATGGCACCTAAGCATAACAAATTGACGTGGAGGTTTGGTGTTGCAAACTTTTGGACTTGGCTAGTTTTCTTTGTGTTTTTTCTTTTCTAAGGTAAAAAGTATTTTTTAATTCAAAATAATTCTGAGAGCATGCATCACCATCACAAAACAGCTATAATCTGTTTGGATTTCCAGCTAGCAAAAGATATCAGAATATGACAAACAAAGTTTATGGTTCCAACTTATCAAACACTTTGTGAAATTATTGGCTACTTCAGAAATGCAATATTTCCAAAAACATAGATGATGATGTCATACAAAATATATATCAACAAAAGGACAAAATACAAAATCTAACATGGTTATCAAAATGTGTTTAACTATGTGATTTTGGTCTGATATTGAAATTCACACAGATTAGCACTTCATTTTATTTAATTTTCAAATGGGTGACCAATAAAACTTCTTTTTTTCTAGTTTCAAAATAAATAACACCGAGAAGAGAGAAAAATATGAAGATAGATGGTAACATAGTCATTGACACGATTGTTTGTTTTATTAGACAGATCATATCTATGACATATGATAGATGTCTATTGGTGATGTTTCTTTAACATGATAAGAAGAGAATAATGGATAATAGATGATAATATAAGATATTTGGAGTGATGAAATATTCATACGTCATCACTAATCTCTTGTTTTTGTCATTTTCAAATCCTTGCAACATTAATGTCTCAAAGTCACGAAGGGAATCTGTTTCACTTCTCATGCAGGAAGCATTAATACGTTGTCAAGTAGAAAAGTGGAACAGATTTTTGCAATGGTTCTTCGAACTTGGAAAACCTTTTACTATCAATTTGCTTGAATTTAGATAAAAACGGGGATTTCCCTATTTATGAGAAAGTAATACATTGAAAAATATATACCAAAATTTATTTTTTCCTTTTAACTCTCAATCGTTTATATTTTAAAATTAATTATTTCCAATCCCTTTAACTTAGTTTATTAGGTGTTATTTTCTATAAAATTATGTGGGCGTATTGTCCCAAATGAATAAACTAATAACCAACTATAAAAATTTACGTCCTTTTAGATTGATAAACTTGAAATTTTGAATTAATTAATAACGTGGGCGTCAAGTATAGTTTTTGGATTTATTTGTTTTAAGAGGGTTTGATATCACGAGATGTGTGACTTGAAAGCGTTAGAGAAAGTTGTCTTTCGAATTGTGATTTCGATCTTCCCATATTTCCCTTTCATTCACTTGATTTTGATCGGATTTTAAAAAGAAAATAAAGTTCGTTTCACTTTAGAAATGTCTAGTTCATGAAAAGACAACATGCAACGAAAAATGTATTTTATTTCATCTTAATCTCTGAAGTCCCATTTAGAAAACATTCTCTTAATTTTATTTTAGTTTAAATTCGCTTTTTATCCCGTAGTTTTATAAATATTTAATTTTAGTTTCTATAAAGTTTTAACTATAAATTTTATCTTTTAGTTTTTCTAAAATTACAAGTCCACCATTAAATATTTAACAACAATTTTATTTCAAATCAGGATTAATGTAAGTGAGAGTGGTTTGTTTTCCTCATGGTTTGGGAATTCGTGGATTTAAAATTGTTTTAACTAATACAAATGTTAATCGAATTCATAAATAATTTAAAAAACAAATAGTAATAGAATAAGAAAGTACAATAACAAAATTGAATTTTTTTTATTAATACTAGAACATATTTTATACACGTAACAATATCTACATATAGAACTTGAACTAAGAAAATAAAAATAAAAATATAAGATAATTAAGTCTAATAAATATTTGCTATTATCAGATTCCCTTTATTAAACAGTCTTCTGCATCTTTCTATCTATTAGACATATTGTTTGACCAAGCTCTTTATAAGACTATCTACTGAACATGATTTAGAACTAATTCTTAAAATTTTTCATCTTGACTCCAAATTATGGAAGAGCTTCCAACACCATTTTTATTTGTCCTCAAATGAAAAATTAACCTCTTCCAAATACCATTTGAACCTTGGTCTTAAAAAATACTCTTATAAACATATATGCCAGGTTCTTCTCAAAGATTATCTTCTCGATTTTGACCTCCATAAATTTAATAATGTCTCTTATAAAGTATAATCTAATATATCTATGTTTGATCATCTTATGATAGATAAGAGGATCAACTAAATTAATAGCACTTTAATTATCATAGTAAATATAGTTACACAGTCCTGCACAACACTCCTTTCTCCAATCATTTTCTTAGGATAGTAGGTAATATCACTGTTAATTACAAACTAGATTTTCAGCAAAATACAATTCCAAACAATATAAAAACATAACAAACTTATATATAAAACCTAGACTAAATAATAAAAATATAAATATGTCAATCCATTTAAGTCTAATAAATGCCTAGAGTAGATGGTTTGTCACACTACATTTCTATTAAATGGTGATATATCTAACTAAGCTCTTCAACATACCATTGAACATAATTTAAAGCTAATTATCATAATTTAATGAATGATAGGTTTAAGATAAGTTATTTTCTGAACTAAAAAATAAATAGTCAAAATATCATAAGCAAGATTCTCATATATGTTTTAATTTTAAAATATTTATTCTCATTTACAAATGGTTATATATTTTATTTTAGTATGATAGAAAGGAAAACGGAAATAAAAAATTGTTATTTGAAGATTAACCATTTTAATGTTCGAGATAGTGTAGAAATAACATTAATTATATATCTGGTTAGCTAAAATATTACTAAAACAATGATATCTTGATTGTTGCATCACAAATAACCAACATCTAATGTCTTTAAACAAGTACCAAAATATATATAACTTATCCTTCAATTTCAGATCCAGCCTAAATTTCATGTATAATTTTTGTGAGTCAAACAACAGTAAGTGTTTCAAAGTGTTCTCCTTCTTAAAAGTGACAACTCCATTCGTAATTTTTAGTTTTCAATTTTGTTTGCTTGATTTTTGAATCTTTGACGAAACTAGTTATTAAAACTTTATAACTTCGTATGTTTCAATTTATAATTCAAAATTTATTTAAATTAAAAAAATGCTTAAATTTTTAAGATAATGCTAGTTCACAGACAAATCTCAAATCACAACCTGTATGTTAAAGAACAGGAATTCACGAGGAAGGATGGCATTTATTGTAAAGTAACCACAAAACTTATAACTTTTCTTCACTTTATTGCACTTCTTTTACAAGTACTTGATTCTTGTGATGGTTAATTAATTAAAAAGATGTTTCTTTTTATTTGTTTTTGTGAACTTTTAATATAATTTTTGTTTCTCTCAACGAATTTGGAGAAAAGGATTGAGGAAACTTTTCATCTAAAGTCCTCTAATCAGATTTATTGAGCTTATAAAAGGAATTTAAGAAAAATTAAAAATTTGAATATCTGCTCAAGGAATTTAATCTGTATTCGAAAATTACTTTTTTTAAACATAACTATGGAATTTAAAAAGTATTTGGGAGAACCTAGGGTTGAAGGAGTTTGGAAGAAGTTCTCATAAATATCACTAATAATTATTTACTTGTTTTAAGAGGTAAAATCCAAATAGATAGGTTTATTTAAATTGAATCATCTAATGCACTGGATTAAGAGGAATGAGAATTAGCTCATTGATTGTTATATATTATTACTCACAAAACAAGTTCTTTAACTGAATATTTAAGAAATTGATGATTGGTAATAAACATAGAAAAACTATTGAGAAATTCATTGATAGATATATTTATACACTGTATTAATTTAGGTAAACGAATACCATACATGTCTAGGTGCTGAAATAATTTCTAAACAAAATTAAAAAACAGGTCTAACTTATTTATTTTCCTTTATTACTCTCTTTCTTTTGGTCCAAATAATTTTATTCAGACTCTTTCTCCTCATTTCCATTATTTTTCAATCTCTCAAATCCATTTCTTAAATCTTGAATATTTAACGTATAATTATAAAATTATTTATCCTTTTAAAAAGATAGTAATCCAATTCAATATATGCATTTGATTTGTAGTATATATTCAACTCAAATTTGTTCGATTATATTATCTTTTTATCCAACTTAATTTTTATGCATTGGTTAACAAGATTTATAAATTTAATTCAAAATTCAATCTAATTTAATCAAAGTTATTAAATAATATAATTTATTTATTTTATTTAAATACTGTCTC
>Ga0123340_1007164_pt1 | contig 10645 bp, 5 predicted proteins | sample SirMexnodulemix_FD_89961 | JGI IMG/M metagenome (GOLD analysis project Ga0123340, IMG submission 89961) | Root nodule microbial communities of legume samples collected from Mexico - Siratro Mexico nodule mix | ecosystem: Host-associated > Plants > Roots > Nodule | place: Mexico: Nepantla...
TGTTCTCTCTCCTTCAGAGGATGCGGGGTTAATGAGTGCAATGAGAAAATGAGATCCGCTTTTCCCTCTCAAATTATCCTGCATTTTCAGATGAGAAATGACAAAAGCAACCCTTTACAAAAAAACAAACATGAACCACGTAAGCAGACAAGAAGTTGGCTTTCTCTTTCTTTACCACGCGGGATGACAATGACACGTCGGAGTGTCAAATGGAGGTGAGAGAAAAACGAGTGTCAAAGTAACATTTTCCTTTGTAAATGGGTTGAAATACCCTTTTGTGTCTCTTATTTAATATATTATTTTGCTTAAAAAATAACTAGTAAATACCTATGGAAGGCGGTTGAGTTTTCCTACTTGTTTCAATTGGGGCTTGGGTTTCCTCACCCTTCCTCCCACACTATCCTTAAATGATGAGTATTAGCCTTAAATGATGAGTTAAATGGGTGTGGTTAAAAAGAATTATAAAGAAAACAAAAGAATTAATTATTAATAGAAGTATAATAAGTAGGTTTAAAGTAGCCTTAATGAAAAAATTAAGGACAAAGTCGAACTACTATTATATATAGTGATCTTAATGAATTAGTTTAATTTTGTGTGAGGGTGAGCAACAAATCAAAGAAAATATATAGTTTTGGAACAAACTTCCCCAAACACCTCGCAACCTAAGAGGGACTCTAAGAAAGGGGGGATTATCCCTCTAAATTTAATCTCAGATTAAAGGTCATAAAGAAAAGGACATAAATTTAATTAAAAAAAACCTTCTAAAGAAAATAGGGCGCTTGACGCATCAAATATTTAAAATGTCTTAAATGTTGACACTATTCTTATAAATATGCCAACACAAAGGTTATTTTTTTGAAAGGCCAAAACGTTTATAACAACCATAATGAATCTCCTTTGTCACCTGGTGAAGAAGACATCCTAGAATCTGGAAAAAAGTTTATCATTGTGATTGTGATTTGTTAATGATAAGAAGCCTTCTTGAAAGCCAACCTTTTGAGTTGGTACAAATACAACGAGAAAACATATTCCACATTTATATGTAAAGTCTTTGACAAATACTTGTTTTCTTGTTGTGAATTGTGGACCTTGCTATAATTGTTATAACTCTAGATTGGCGGAAAAGTTGGCTTTAACTACTAAACCACATCCAAAACCTTATAAACTCTAACTGGTTAAAGAGGATAGTAGTATAATAGTTAATCAAAGAGTTTACCTATATCCATTGGGAAATATCAAGAAAAAGTTTTTATGACATATTCCTTCTGGGGACATATCATATCTTATTTGGGAGGTCATATCAATATGATCATCAACAAAATAAGTTTCCATCACTGAGACAGAAAAATAGTTGTGGCCTCTCACACCCCAACAAGTTAGAGATTACCAAGCAAAAATGACAAAAAGAAAGTTTGATGAAGAAAAGAGAAAAATAAAAGAGTCAAATGAGTTTAAAGGTTAACGTGATGTGATCGCAATCCAAACAAAAACTATGTTAGAATAAAAATGTTGAGTTCAAGAGGAGGGGGTGAATTGAACTACCTCAGATTTTTCAAAAACTTCAAATGAACTATTTATTAGATCAACTCATTTCAGAATTTGGTTGCTTTTACATGTAATTTCAAATCAAGAACATCAAGAACCAGAGTAATATGCAGATACAATAATAAAGAGGGAGAGAAGAAGAAATGCACCAAGACTTTTATACTAGTTCACTCTACCAAGAGCTACATCTAGTTGTCCAACAACACTAACCAATCTCACACTATAACAAAGTCTTACAAACATGTAGCCAATACAATTTGCATAAGAAACCAACTCTTGAACCCTACATGATTGGATTTCTCACTTAATAATACCATGTTACTACACTAAATCTAGAAACATTGTCCAAAGACATCCACACAACACAAAGACAAATGTAAGAAAATTGAATGAATTCACCTCAAACACGATAATAGCAACAGAAAAAGAAAAATCAGGTGAAAGACTATGTTCTCTTGACCACTAACAGAATGATCTTGTAATCACTTAAAGAAAGCTCCAAGAAAGGTTTTTAGCACAGTAATAACTCTCTCGACAGTGAAATGATTTCAGAAACTGATGTGATTCCTTGCGTAAATTTGTACAAAAACGTAAAATTAATTCTGTGACGTAAGATTAGCAAAATACGAGATATGAAGTTAACAAAGATTGGACAAAATCTAAAAAAAAAATAACAATACGAAAGAAATAAAGAACAAGGATAAAATTTGAGTAAAGGAAAGGATGGACGCCACAAACGATTGACGTTTGATAAGCCCTTATGATCGCCACAAGAATTGGGGAATTCTTGATAAGATCAAATGATTCAAGGTAGAACCCTAGCAAAGAATATCTCATGCTCCTGTAAAGAAAGACAACCAAAAGTCCCTCTTTTATTCAAATCCAAATGATTTATACAATCTTTTCTCAAGTACTAAAAGCATATAAAAGATAAATAAATTATTAACATTACAGACCTAGATAAAATGCCTCTGTGGTAAATAGAGACCTAAAGAAGTGAAAGGTCTTGGTCCTCATCAGAAACTTAGGTTCAAATCTCGTATCAAATTAATTTAAAAGAAAAGTTATATAGATTTTAAACTATTAGTTTTAATGGATTAAAACTACATTTTAATATTTTAATTTCATTTACTCGTGAAATTAATGGATTAAAATGTTATCAACACATTGAAATGTTATTAATGGATTAACACATTGAAATGCATGTAGATGTGCCTAATTTACCTTAACAAATTGAAGTGCAACAGGTTGGTCTTGAATTCTTTCAATCTAATCATCTAGATGTTAAAACCTTGTAGCATAAAATTCATGATAATCCCACTGGTCAACAGTCATAGATTCCACTCTTGGTAGCAACAACTGCTCAAATTGAGAGAGAGGAATATCATGATCCATAGAAGGTTCATAAGAAATTATATCAGTAATCATACGGTTTTCATTATAGATGTTGCTTGGACGAACTTTAATTTGGGTGTTGTCATCAGGTGCAACAAACTCATCGTCATCTTTGGCAATCCAGTGACCATTAGTCTTGACATAGCCCTTATTGTGAAGAATGGCATTGGTTATTTCATTTGTTCCTTTGATCACTTCCGATAGTTCAACATAAAAAACTGACTTCAAAGTGATGCAAGAATTTAAGACCATGACAACATAAGGAAAGCAATAATCATGTAACCTTTTTTACTTTAGCATGTGATTCTTTATCACATAAATCCAATTAACTTTTATTTTGTGTTAAATGTTGGACATCAAAACCAAATTTCATTCATTCACCAAGGCATAGTTGCTTCCCCTGGGAGTGATTTGTCATGCAATGATAAGAGTACAAAACACTCAAGACTTTCAAAGTGAACTGACAATGATGTTCGTATTAAATCTTCAAAAGTGATTATATAACAGGGGTTTACTCTTTTTTATAAGGAGCATGCCATGGTTTTGAAGATCAAAAGACACCTGTCAATTTTTTAGAAATATTAAGAAACCCAAATATAAATGTAGGACTACTTGACCTAAAGTTTACTCAATTAATCCTATATTTAAATTTAGTTAGCTCCTAATTGATCCTAGCACATGGACTATTCCTTGAAATTAGGGAAATGCACATGGTAATAGTCCTTCAAATCTTTGTAAATTATGAAAATTGTGGTTTTTCTCAATTCTTTGTAATAGTCCCTCAAATCTTGCTCACTTATTGGTATCTAACTAGGATAATGACGATAAATATGTCTATATCCTTTACACGTGAAGCATCTAATAGAACTACCTTTAACCTTGTAGCCTAATTTCTCTTTATATTTGTGCTTCTTATCTCTATGATTTTCAAAATCGTTTGCACTTCTATGGTAAAGAAAAGTTCTTGAAACTCTGTTCTTCTTTTTTCATAATAGTCTTTTTCTCTTCCATATTAAGAAAATTTTCTTGAGTATATTTTCATTCTTCTCTCTTTCCTTTCTCTTTCTTGTTCCAATTGTATCAACTTTAGTTCTTGTCTTTGCACCTCTTCTAGAAGCTCTTGCATAATCATTTTCTCTCTTTGTTGGTTCACACTACTCACTATTTTCCATTAGCTTTTATAAAGGCTTGAAGACATCCTTGCAAAACAATTCAAAACTAACACCAAAACTAGAATATGGATTAATAAAAAATTTCTTAATCATTCTCTCAAGTGTTTCCACCTAAAGTGTTTAGGATTTTCTCCAAAATGATGGATTAAAATCTGAAAAAAAAAAGTGTGTTACACTCAAATCACACAACAAAGAAATCCAAATGTTCACTAAATTTGTCACTAAATTCAAACCGTGAAGTATTTTCTCTCAAGTGAAATAGGCACAAATCTAAGTGCACTCAAGAAAACTTCTAAGAATGAAAATTACAAGACAAAACTTAAAGAGGAAGTGGAAAGGCATAATTTAAGCAATAATTTTACTTATTGGACTCATGCTTGATAAGTGTCTAGATTACATGTTTTTTATCTTGTTTATGGCACTTAAATAATGTAAATAGAGATAATTTTGGTCAAATCAAACTCAATTCCACTTAGATTCTTAAAATAATTAGAATCAGATAAAACATTAAACTTTGCCCAATTTTTCAGGATTTCTATTGAAAGGTTGAGTGAACCAGTACCAAGTGAAAGACATTCGCAAAGTGCAAGGCACTAGACGCTCAACAAATTCCAAGCTAAACAAAGACCAAGAGGGATTCAAATCTCTAAGCGGAGATATGCTACTGCTCAATAAACTTGGTACAAAAAAGGGTAAATGAGATGGAGATCCAAGCTGAGGGAAGCAATAAATAATTGATCCCAAGATTAATTCAAAATGAAGGAAAACACGCGTTGAGCATAATGGAAGAGCTTGAGCCTAAGTGAAAACCTTCATATGAAAAAATATACTTTGATGAGTGCAAGAGGCTAAGGTTGAGCGCATAAGTGGAATAATTGATCTAAAAAAGAAAACATTCATATGAAAGAAGTCACGCATGTGTTTGGGGCTTAGCGCATAAATAATAGAGGACTTAATTGTTTAGCTTTATATATAGAAGTTTAATTCTAACTGAAAAGAGAACTGGTGATAGGGTATGTGAGTGTAGTAAACAATTGAGATTTGTGCTATTTGTAGCCACTAGGATTGAGTTTCATTGTTATATCCTACTCATTATGAGTAGTTAATCCTAGATTGGAATTTGATGATTTTATAACCCTTCAGTAATTTCTTCTTTATATATGTCATTGTTGAGTTTTGTGGTTTAATGTTTTATAGTAGATAAATCTTTGTATTGATGGAGACTGAGTTCTATGTGAACTTTGTTACATTAGAGGAATCTCTATAATGATCTCAAACATTCTCTCACCTAGTTGAGTTTTATTGTTAATGCGTGTGTTGTTGATTACATTAGAGGAATCTCTATAATGATCTCAAACATTCTCTCACCTAGTTGAGTTTTATTGTTAATGCGTGTGTTGTTGACCTTTGTTGTTAATACATGATCTTAGGAGTTCAATGATATTGGAAAATATGTTCAGCTTTCAGAGTCAAACTTAATCAACCATAGCAGTGCAGCTACCTGGAACGAAGTGCAATCTTGAGCAGTATTGTTCTAGTAAGTTGATCTTAAAGCAAAGAGTGAATCTCGTCAAGAAAAGGAATTGATTGATTGTTCTTCAATCCCTAGTTAACCATGAATATGGAATTAAATTGGTTGAGCAATAAGAATAAAACAATAGCTATAAATTACATATGTGAATAGGGAATGCAGATTTGTTTAAGTTTTATTTAACCAAATGCTTGATCTTAATATAACTCTAAGACTTGTCTCCATCTATCTACTTTATCATTATTGTTTATTTACAATTTTAATGTACAATTTTTGTTACAATGTTGTTGTCTATGTATTTGATGAAGCCAACTCAAGCCAAATACAAAGATGACTTGAAGAAGGCTTAGTATTAGTGTGTATGTGTGTGTGTTGTCTTGTCATATGCATGCATCATATGTTATTCAGATGAGCTCTAATATTGCTAAGTGGTTTTGAAATATAAAACTAGAATTGGACTAACTATATTTCTTAAAATGATTCACTTAAGTGCATAATAAATTGTTTTTCAAAAGCAACAAACTGAAAAATCTTGACAATAGGGTTTTAATCAATTTAAATTTGGTTTCAACCGATTGTTTTTAATAAAACAAACATGTTTTAAATCAATTTTTGGAACATCTATAAGAGCATTTGAAATATACATTTAAGTAATCAGAAAAGTTTTGAAAACGCGAAAGAGCCAAAAAAAAACTAAGAGAGAGTTGTGAACTAAGAGTGTTGTTGAATTAAAAATCATTAAGAAAGGAATTCTTGGAGCTCATCCATTACTGTGATAACATTACACTGGTCTTTCTGTCTAATTTTCTACAACCTTGTATTTTCATTTTGTTTTTGATTGGTTACGTTGTAGTTGTGTTTTTGTTTTTCAATTTCATTGATTAAAGATGTTTTGGAACTACAATTGTATAGGATTTACTCTTGTAGGGTGCAGTAGGGTTCTGCACTGTGTTGGCAGTGCTCTTGCAGGGTGCAAGATTGTTTCTTTGTTGTATTGTGTGAATATTTATGATCTTTAGTGGAATTTGTTTATTTATTGACAAGGAGTCTGGATGTAGCTGTTGAGGAAGAGTAACTAGTATAAATCTTGGTGTTCTTGATCCTTCTTTACCCTAATCTTGATTCATGAATCCAATACTGCGTAATTTTTTTGACTCTGTGCATTTATCGATTAACTATTTCTGAATCTTAATTGATTGTTTCTCATTATTTTGTACATGTTGTTATTGTTGATCAAATCTGTTCTGGATTAAGTTTTTTTTCTTTATTTGAATTGATACATTTAAATTGATATTGATTGCATAACTGTTAAGTTAATTAAGTTTTTTGGGTAAGTTCATAATTAAGATAGAATCAATTTATTAATTTTGTGAGTTACTCAATTGGTTTTCTATAGTGTTAATCCGTTGTTTTAATTGATTGTGATCTTCTTGCAAGAATTTGAGAAATTTCAATTTTCTATTTTAGAAGATTAATTGATTGCACTCAGTGGTTGAATATTTGACTAAGTTAATTGATTGTTTCTTATAATTAATTGATTAAAGTTTTTCAAAAAAGAAGTTCATAATATTAAATTCACTATTTTTCAAATTTAATTGATTACTATTGCTTGATGGATTTCTGACAAGAAAAATTTAATTGATTCAATGTTTGTTTAGAATGATTGTTTAAAGGTTGTGCTATCCTGGCTGTTATTTAAATTGATTGTCTCTATGTCTCAATTAATTGTTATGTAACTACTAATCTCAGAGTAAATTGTTTCAATTGAAAAGATTCATTCTTTCTTTCAATCTTTTTCTTAATCTTTGTGAAAATCTTTAAAAGATCAATTCACTCCTCTCCCTTTTTGGACTTAGCTTAAAAATTTTTTCAGTTTTTATCCTTATATATCTATCATTATTGAAAAAAGAAACATAAACTATTTTAAGACATTCTAAATCCTAAGGATACAACAACCCAACTTTCAATTGTAGTATAGTTGGCTTGGTCTACATGCAAAGAGAAATCCACTTCAAGTTTTTAGCATGGTAGCTTGAAATTAGTTAAATTTTTGACAATGTTGATTTGATCTTGTCAACATCCAATTTCGTTCAAATAAAAAATAAAAATAAAATAAAATTTACGCACTCCAATTTTTTGCTACTTGCACTCCCACTCCATTCCATTTTTTTTTTGGCACAATTTTCAAACACACGTATTGCCAATTTCCTTTGTTTTCGTGATAAATTAAATAAAAGAAAGAGAGAATAAAAGAAGAAACAGAAACAAAAGAAAAGAAAAAATAGAAAAAAAAGAGAGAATAAAATGAAAAAAGAGAAAAAAATAGAAAAGAAAAGAAAAATAATAAGAAAAGAGAAGAAAAACAGAAACGGAAACAGAAAAGAAATAAGAAATAAAAAGAAGAAAACGAAGTGAGGAGCGGATGTGAACAGTGAGAACTAGAAATGCCCATGATGATGTGGCACGGTATGATTGGAGCATGGCACTATTTATTATCTTTTTCATTTCATCGCCATTTCACTCCTCGATGCCATTTGAGTTTCATTCCATTCCTTACGTGCGACCGATGACCGAAAGAATTCAAAACGCTTTGTTGCTCTTGTCGTTTCACTCAATAAAGAAGCTAGTACTGTGTCATTTTGGTTGGGTTCCCGGTTGATAACCGGAACTCAAACCGGCGAAACAAGCGTTTGAACCTCGTTGCCTATATAAGGATTCTCTCTTCACAGTTTAAAAGGAAATCACTTTGATCATTTTGGGAGACTTTGAGAATTTTGGGGAACGTTTGAAAGAGTCGTGTGAGAAGAAGAAGAAGACGCTCCGCCAGATAAAGAACTCGCCAAGAAGAATGCTTTGCTTGGAGGAAATTTTCTCTTCAACAAGTAAGTAACATTCATCACTTCCTTCGTTTGAACGCATGTCATTCTGTACTGTTTATTATCGTTTTCATTTCGCAATTCACTGTTCATCGTCTTCTTCGTGTGATAACTGCGTTGTTCATCATCTGATTTGTGTTAATGCTTTCTTTGTCATTTCTGTTACTTGAACATTTGAAAATGCTTTGAATCCATATTGTTTAAACTGTGAATTGATTAATGTAACCCAATCTTTCACGTCATTGCCTCCAGCGAGGCAACGGACATTTTGAAACCATTCGCCGGAGACCTCTATTGCCTAACCTTCGAAACCTTTGAATCCTTATGCCGAAGACTAATCATGTTAAGGTACGTGTTCTCGTGATTTTTGTTTATGTTTTTGTGGAGTTTCTGTTTTGTTTTGTTAATTTTATGTCGTTTCACTTTTTTCCATTTTGTTGTTCTTCTGTCTTTATGTGGTTTATTTTTGTATTGTGTATTGTTTTGTTAAACGTTGTGTTTACGTGCATCCAAGTTTTGTTTTGAACAAAGTATGTAGGTTCTGTGAATATTTTAAGTGCATTAGTTTTTGTTTGCCTTAATCACAGTCACATGCAAAAAGAAAATGTTCCACGAACCTATTTCCAGGAAACTCATTCACTAAACTTATCAAACAAAATTCACCAAAACCACACCAAAGTTACGTATATTTGAAACCTTTGCACCCATAACCATTCCTTCGTAACTCTTCTACCCAGAAAAGCTTTAACCTCATAACATATATATACCCAAAACATGCATTCACAACCTCTACCCAGAAATATGCATTCGAAACCTCTACAGAACTCATTACCCAGAACCTTTCTTAAACCATGCAACCTCTTCCCAGAACCATGGCTTCGCAATCCATGAAAATTCTCTCAAACCTTTGAAACCAACTTTCATGAACTCACTTTCACATGCATTCGAAACCTTCAAACTTTTACCTAAAAACCTTGAAACTTAGAACCTAACACAGAAACACCAAACGTTTTTAGTCGTGAGCAAAGTCGCGTATGTTGGCATGTTTACAAAAGAAAAAAGAAATTCCCTTCCATTTCCAGAAAGCTACCCATGCTTTTGTGAGCACCTTCGAAGTCATCTCGTGCATAAGCCACATTGAATCATGCATGAATCCTTCATTCACCCAACCTTAGAAACTTTCGTTCTATGAATTCGCTGTTTTTTTTTTTTTCTTTTACAGAAAATCAAAACATTTCATCCATCTTCACAAAAAAAATTCATTCCTTCAAGCCTTTTCCTATGAAACATTCGGTGAATTAAAAGACACGAATGTTGGCATTGCATCGTTCACATTACATACCAAACCTCATCCAAAATATTTGAAACTAACTCTTCCTTTGTGAGCCAAGCTACGTTTGCTGGCAAGCTCACGTTTTCTCATTCACGTACCCGAAACCGTGTACCCAAACCATTCAACCTTTCGAAATCATATCCCAAAACCTTGAGCCATTTCTGTGAAGCTTCAAGTCACGATCACTGACGCATTACGCTCATAGAGAAAGCTTCTAACTTAAGATTTTTTTCTCGCCAAACCCAACCAAAACAGATAACTCACTCATGAATTTCAAATGCGTCAGCCAAGCCGACGCTACTGATTAAATGGCGAACGCTATTGACTGGTTAACTTAACATCGATCAGGCTGACGCTTTCCTTACTACATACAAAATTTAACTTTACAATTCAATTTTGATGTTCTTGCTAAGCATTGAAAAGATTTTGCAATTAAAAGAAATACATACATTTTTCTAAATATTTTAAAAATAAGTTTTATTTTATGTCATATTTTCAAAAAAATATATACACTTTTAAAATTTCTGGTTTTGATTTAAAAATTTTGTTAACATAAATTTTATAATCTTATACTTTATAAAACTATTATTAGATGAAATATTACCATATTATAAAATTAATTTAAACACTATATATACATACCCAAAATTAGTTTTATACAAGATAATAAAATGATTGATAATGGAGACTATCCTCTTTCTCTTTCTTTTACACTATTCGCCCAATCCTTATATAAGTTTAACATATTTATAAAATATTTAGAAAAATGTATGTATTTCTTTTAATTGCAAAA
>Ga0123340_1007170_pt1 | contig 10641 bp, 6 predicted proteins | sample SirMexnodulemix_FD_89961 | JGI IMG/M metagenome (GOLD analysis project Ga0123340, IMG submission 89961) | Root nodule microbial communities of legume samples collected from Mexico - Siratro Mexico nodule mix | ecosystem: Host-associated > Plants > Roots > Nodule | place: Mexico: Nepantla...
AATATGATTTATGTATTTATTATAAGTATTATCTTTACTACATAATTATTAAAAATCAATTAAACTTAGTTAAATTAGGTAAAAGTTAAATGGAAAAATATTATTTGATGTGCTACTACACATATTATTTCTTAACACATTGTTTGATTCTACGAAAATAAAGTGACTGAAAGAAAACGAGAAAAGAAGTTAGGTCTGAATCCATAAAAAGAAGATTGAAGTTTGAAAATCAATAAAATGTGTGGTTTAAACATCTTTTCATACAAGCGTGAATGGGTATGCATGAAAATAACACAAGATAATTTATCATGTTGTTTTAACCATACACACATTAAAAATAATCTTATAATTAATTATGTTCAAATTTTATTTTAAATATAATAAATAAAGGTAAATCATAATATAATAATAAAAAAATCAGATAAAATAATTTACACTCAAAATATTCTATTATTGTTTTTATATCTTTTAATTTTGATTACTTTCATTTTTATTTACTTTTATTTTTCACTTTCTTACTTTGCCTCACAAAGTCTATAAAGTCTGAAAAGTAAAGAGAAAAGAAAAATAGAGTAAATAAATGAAAAGCAAAAGAACAAAAGCATAGCCAACCCCAAAGCCTCGATCAAAGCAACAAATTTGCCTAAAACGAAACAAATATAAATTTAAGGGAGCTATCATTTTCACATGAGTAATGGTATGATATTAGATTACCACATATTCATAGTTACTATTAATCTCAAAGTTTCGCAAAATGAAGTTTTTCAAAACCCCAATCATAAATCATGCAACTAATAGTATTTCCTTTTTTCACAGCTCCGACATATAAATTTGTCGGTATCCCATGGCAGCAATCTTAACCACAATTTCCAACTTTACACCTGAAATTTGGTGAGCCATGCCACCAATAATGACTAAAGAATAATCATATATTATCCTCACTTAGCTACCTACACACCAAACCATAAAATCCTAGGCTAGGGTATAGTGTGAAACTTCAATTATCTTCATATTTGAATAGGTGTATTGAATAAATAGTAGTGTCAAAAAAATAATTTTCCTTTGAGTATATGTGTGTGTTTTGTTTTCTTCTTCTTTTCAATACCATAAATTCAAGAACTAGAGTTTGAAAGTTAACATTCGTAAAGTTTAATAATTTAACGACCGCAATGGCACTGGTCCTGAATCTTGGCACCACTGTACAAACATCACCAATGAATAAGAAACAAAAACAGAAATGAGTAGGGAGATACGAAACGAAACAGAACAAACAAACCTAAAATAAATTTCAACAACTAGTTAGGCACGAGTTTCCATGTCACTTGCTCAGAATATTTCATCCGCTTTAGCATCGTTTGCTATGTATTAAGCTGGTACAATATTTAATCTCAAATATGTATTATATTTTCACTTTAGTTTTAGTTTATGTAATATCTTTAATATATTTTTTGAGTTAAGAATATTGTATATTCATCTTGATGATATTAAGTTGTGGGAATAAAGGAGCATCTATTAATAAGTATATATGTTCTATTGTGATAAATTCGAATCATATTAATATCATATTAAAGTAGTGAGTTTTTAAATTTAACTCAATTTTATTAAATTAATTTAATAAGGTGAGAGTTATATGTTGTAAATTCATCTTTATCTTTTAATTAATATAAAATTTTCAATATATTTTCACATCGAGAATACTATTAAGGATATTATTATATTTTCCATGTTAAAAATACCGAAGAAGATTTAATAACAAGTCACTAAATAGGTTAAAATTATAATTAGGATTGACTTTTAATAACTATCTTTTTACAAAATAAACTTATATTAAAAAAATTGTATTTTAGCGACCATCAAAATTGGTTGTTAAATAATATAGTCATAAAAAATAATAGTGGTGAAAATCTTAGTTGTTAAATATTTAGAGACCTTGGGTAATCGCAATTTAGTGATTGAATATGTGATTGCGAAATTGGTGATAGAATGTTTGGTTTCAAACATATTTTGGAGACTAATTTAGCCACCGAAAACTTATGAAATATTGTCCGCTAAAATTTGTCTCCCTTGTATATTATAAATTGATTTTATGTCTATTGATATAGATATTTGAGTCTATCTATCACTATATATGGAGTCTTTTTTTAATTTTCATACTTAATGTTCTTGACGTAAACACATAATGTTTTAGATGTGAGAGAATGATAAAAATCTTATATTTATTAGAGATAAAAAATAAATGAAGACAAACTCCACCTTATTAAATAAGTTTTATAAAATTGAGTTAAATTTAAATTTTAATATCTTAATAAGTTATCAAAATCAATAAAAGTTCATTTTAATTGAGATTTGGATGTATTATATAATCCATTATCAGATTTTTTTCAATTCTCATACTTATACTTAATGTCCTCGATATAAACTATAAGAAGTCATATTAAAAATCTTACAAACTTTATTAAATGATTTTATGATATTAAATTAATGCATGCATCTATATATAATTCAGGTCCAATTATCGATGGAAATACAATTTCAAACCAATCCACTCCTCCATCTATTTTTATTTTCATTAGCACCATCATTTAATCATATATACAAAACAACCCAATCAAACATGTAGATGTACAGTAACAATGATACTGGTAATTTACATGTGTTTTTCTCTCTTAGAAACCCTCATGGTTTCTCTTTCACCATGTGGCGGAAAAACATTGGAACATTTATTCAAAGAATCACCGTATGTTCACTACAAATGCTCTTAATGCTTATTAATTTAATCTGGTAACTAGGAATAGAGCTAGATACTTTAATATATGAATTTCAATATTAGAGGAATCAAGTTGAAAAGGTTTTTATTTGCACAGGATAGTTTAATAGAATGACATAATTATTTAATTATGAGTGTATGGGAAGGAGAGTCAATTACAATTCAATCCCAAGATTTTTATTATTATTAATTTAATCTTTTTTAACTACTTTCTGTTACTTTTCTTTAAATTGTTAAACAAACTCATTATTGTTAATTGCTATTCACTATCTATTGATATATATTTGGTTTTCAATTAAACTCTGTTTTCTGTGAAAACCATACTCATCTTATTATACTATTTGAGGACTCAGTACACTTGCTGATAATCCGTTAACACTTATTACGATATCCATCTTATTTATTATACTATTTGAGGACTCAATACACTTGTTGATAATCCTTTAACACTTATTGCAAAATTACAGTTTATTATTTGAATAGTTTAAATAAGTCAATTTTGGCTATATAAAAGGGAGATTGTAGTTAGTTTGATTATACTATACCTCATTTTAGTAAGTTTGGCATTTTGGAGACAACAGTGTGTGTTAATTAGATTCTCCAATTCCTTTTATTTTTTTAATTATTCATGATTATTAATTGGTATAAAATTGAGTTGTTACAAAGTCTTAGAGAAATTAAAAAGAATATTTTAAATTTTAATTTTGATTTTTGTTGACTAGGACGGAAGAAGATACGTGAAAATTTAAATTTGTTTTATTAACGTTCTCACTACATAAAAAAAACTAACTATAAGGAAACAAATGTCTGACACGATACTTAAGATGTCTGGTGTTTATGAGATTAAGTGTCTCAGTCAAATACAATTTCAAATATTGTTTTTTTAGATTTTTATAAAATTTAGAGAAAATAAAAAAGATGTCTGGTGTTTATGAGATTAAGTGTCTCAGTCAAATACAATTTCAAATATTGTTTTTTTAGATTTTTATAAAATTTAGAGAAAATAAAAAAAATTTATGAATTAACTTATTTTGGAATAATTTCTTTTATAACTTAAATTATTAGCATGTAGCAGATTGAATGATGAATTCGGTGGTCTGGTCCTTTTTTCGGAGATGGAAAAGCTTTTCCCCTCTTTTAGCCACCATTACCAACGTACACTTAAAATGGAAGAAAATTTCACAAACCCATATGATAGTAACAACAATAATATTTTTCACAATCTTCTTCTTCGGTAACTCAATAGTTCATATAATTTAGACGTAGACTAAAAACAAATTAGATATATTTTTTTTATTAACAATAAATTCGTGATAATACTTTATATATGGTTGACTAACTATTATTTGAAATACATTGAACATACCACATAATTGCATTATATTGTAAATTATTCACTCTTTTCCATATTTCTTTTGTTATGACATCATAAGAAGCCATAATTTACATTCCAATAACAAATTTAACTAATCATCCTCGTTTCACGTACCTTGTTTTTTGGGAACAATACATTTACATGCAGACAAATTTAACGGTGAAAGGGAAAATGTTACTCCTGCTATTTGCATTGTTTGTTCTATAAATTCGAAAGATTCTTTGTACCACCCTCAAAACCGTCATTTCGTGCTTTGTCTATCTCTCCTTGTTTTTCCACGCACTCTTCACTATTATCCTTCTATTCTTAAACCCTGCAATTAATGATAATGTGTCTCTATCTTCCATATATAATATTATTTCCGTTTTGTTCACGTTGATGAAATTTTACTTCCTAATACTCAAAATGTATAAATTGATTTTTTAAGTTGTAAATTGTTAAGTCAATGAGAATAAAAATAATAAAATCTTACCTAACTGATACGAGTTCTTCCAAATGAAGTCAGGTTGACACGATTGACTCGTCTACACAGAATAAAAGAATTGTTCGTTTTGAATATTACCGTGTAAAATTGCACCACATTGCAAAAAAAACCAGTATTCACTTTCATCAACATGCATGTATGCATGTTATGCTTTTCTGCGTGATTCAGCTATAATATATAATGAAGGACCACAGTAGGTTAAAGCTTCTTTTGGTTCTTTTCTTTATTCAGACACGCACTTCGCTCTTCAATATTACACATGATTCTTCCCTTTACGCCTTTTTCTATCTGAAGGGAATGCTTTTGTGTGAGTCGGCAACTTCGACGGGATCACAATTATTCGGTCACAATAATGAATCTTTTGTAACCTTGCATGCATTTAAAGACCAACTCACAACTTACTCCCCAAAAGCACATGGTGCTCACTAGTGTTCTTGTAAACACGCGTTGCTATCTGAGTGTGAGGTCTGCATGCCATAATCATATATACCTCTCCTCGTTGTACTTCATCTCTACTCGAACTGCATATGCAATTGTGCCTTTTCAAATTAATTATTATTTCGTATTCACATAGTTTATAGTAAATATTAGCAGAAGAACTTTGAAAAGCAAGGGGTATATTCAGCTAACCGAATCCAAAACATGCTATGATTAAGCCCTTTACAGACTTAACTTTTTCGTGGTGTTTTCGAGTGTGTTTTAGTCACGATACCTTGTTCATGATTTTTTTTTGCTGTTTTTTTTTTTTTTGTCTGTTGATGTTTCAGGACAAGGAGAGTGAGGCTTTGAGCAGCAACTTGAAGGCAAAGAAAATGGAGAAGTTTTGCAGCATGCTTTGTGGGGAATCTGGTTGTTCAGAGCCAGGAAGGAATCCTTGCATTTGTGAGTTTGAGTTTCTGAAAGATCCATCCTCGTGTATCAACCATTTGCTATTCATTTGTATTGACGTGTTGCTGTTGATCACGATCTTATTTACCATCCTCAAGAAGTCATCAGAGAAACCATCCCATGGTCAAAATTATTCTAAATTGCAGCTAGTGTCTGCCGTGGCCAATGGCTCTCTGGGACTAATACATTTGTGCTCAGGCATTTGGCTTTTAGAGGAGAATCTGAGGAAAACACAAAATGTTTTTCCTCTTGATTGGTGGATGCTTGAATTCATTCAGGGATTCACATGGTTGCTGGTGGGTTTTATAATAAGTCTTCGGCTGAAACAACTTCCAAGAGCATGGTTATATATGTTTTCTATTGTAATCTTCTTGGTTTCCGGTGTTCTCTGTGTTTTATCCTTGTTTTATTCAATTAATAACAGAAAACTATCCCTGAAAGTAGTTCTAGATGTTTCATCTTTTGCAGGGATAATTTTTCTGCTATTATGCATTTACAAGGAATCTAAGTATAGAGACACTGAGAGAGAAAATGAAGGAAGTCTATGTACCCCTTTAATAGAAGAGACCATTAAAGTTGACTCTGTTAGTTATGTTACACTATTTTCAAAAGCTGGACTCTTCAGTAGGATGTCCTTTTGGTGGATGAATCCATTGATGAAAAGGGGTAAGGAGAAAACACTTCAGGAAGAGGATATTCCAAAGATGAGCGAAGCAGATCAAGCAGAAAGTTGTTATTTTCTGTTTCTAGACCAAATGAACAGACAGAAACAGAAAGAACCGTCATCACAGCCATTAGTTTTGAAGACAATAATTATGTGCTACTGGAAGGAGATTTTGATATCAGGATTATTTGCTTTGCTAAAGGTAATCACCCTCTCTTCTGGCCCTTTGCTTTTGAATTCCTTTATCTTGGTTGCTGAGGGTCATGCGAGTTTCAAATATGAAGGCTATGTGTTGGCCATATCACTGGTCTTCACAAAGATCATAGAATCCTTATCACAAAGGCAGTGGTACTTCCGCACCAGACTCATTGGTATTAAAGTTAGATCATTGCTCATTGCAGCAATTTATAAAAAGCAACTAAGGTTGTCCAATGCTGCAAGATTGACGCACTCTGGTGGTGAGATAATGAACTATGTGAATGTGGATGCTAATAGAATTGGAGAGTTTCCCTATTGGTTTCACCAGACATGGACAACAAGCGTCCAGCTATGTATTGCATTGGTTGTGCTTTTCCGTGCTGTTGGTCTGGCAACATTTGCTTCATTGGCGGTGATAGTTCTAACTGTGCTCTGCAATACTCCACTTGCTAAGTTGCAGCATAAGTTTCAGAGAAAACTTATGGTGGCACAAGATGAGAGATTGAAGGCCACTTCCGAGGCTCTAGTGAGCATGAAGGTTTTGAAGTTATATGCGTGGGAAACCAATTTTAGAAATGCAATTGAAAAGTTGAGGGATGTGGAACTCGAAAGGTTGTCTGTGGTGCAATTAAGAAGGTCATATAGTAACTTTCTCTTCTGGGCCTCACCTGTTTTGGTCTCTGCTGCTACCTTCGGGGCATGTTACTTGCTTAATGTTCCTTTGCATGCAAATAATGTTTTCACTTTTGTAGCAACTTTACGCCTTGTTCAAGATCCTATTAGAACAATTCCTGATGTAATTGGAGTGGTCATTCAAGCAAAAGTTGCATTTGCAAGAATTGTAAAATTTCTTGAGGCGCCTGAACTGCAAAGTGAAAATGCTAAGAGAAGTTTTAGTGACAATACTAGGGGCTCAATTTTTATCAATTCGGCTAACTTTTCATGGGAAGACAACATGTCAAAACCAACACTGAGAAACATAAATTTGGAGGTTAGACCAGGGAAAAAAGTAGCAATCTGTGGAGAAGTTGGCTCAGGAAAATCAACCCTTTTAGCAGCAATTCTCAGAGAAGTTCCTATTACTCGTGGAACTGTAAGTTTTAACCTCTTGTATGCTTATAGAAAACACTGCAGTAACTTGTGATAGCTTAAGTGGTTTTTAGCACATAACTTAAATTTAAGGGTGTTCTATTCCTATCTACATTTCAGTATAAATGGTATTATTGTACTGTTAGATATCTGATTTTCTTTTTCGAATTACAGATTGAAGTTCATGGGAAATTTGCGTATGTTTCTCAAACAGCATGGATACAGACTGGTACAATACGTGAGAATATATTGTTTGGAGCAGCCATGCATGCTGAAAAATATCAAGAAACACTTCATAGGTCTTCACTGATGAAGGACCTTGAGTTGTTTCCACACGGTGATCTCACTGAAATAGGGGAGAGAGGGGTCAACCTGAGCGGAGGTCAGAAGCAGCGAATTCAACTTGCTCGCGCTCTTTATCAGAATGCTGATATTTATCTCTTGGATGATCCATGCAGTGCTGTTGATGCACACACCGCTACAAATTTGTTCAATGTAATGGAAAAAAAAAAAAAACACCATTTCTTCAGATACTATATTTATGTTTGCTTTTTATTGATACATGGCTTTGAAACTTCACAGGATTACATCATGGAAGGACTTTCAGGGAAGACAGTCTTACTTGTGACTCATCAAGTTGATTTCCTTCCAGCCTTTGATTCTGTTTTGGTAAATTTCATGTCTTTTTCATTTTTTTCCCCTTCTAATTAATCACTTTAGATTTGTTGTTTCAGAAGTTTTATATTTTGTTTATTCAAAGTTATGAATGATGACAAGATGTTTACTTACAGTTGATGTCTAATGGGGAGATCATAGAAGCTGCTCCTTATCATCATCTGTTGAGCTCAAGCCAAGAATTTCAGGACCTTGTTAATGCTCACAAGGAGACTGCTGGTTCTGACAAACTAGCTGATGTCACTTCTTCTAACAGACATTCAAATACTGTTTCAGAGATTAGTAAAATACACATGGAGAACCAGTGTGAAACATCACAAGGTGGTCAATTAATAAAGAAAGAAGAGAGGGAGAAAGGAAACAAAGGGTTCAAACCTCACTTGCAGTATCTGACTCAGAACAAAGGATACATATACTTCTCTGTGGCTTCTATTTCTCACCTTATTTTTACAATTGGCCAGATATTTCAGAACCTATGGATGGCTTCCAGTGTTGACAGCCCTTATGTCAGCACATTGCAATTGATTGCTGTGTACTTGCTGATTGGCTTTATTTCTGCATGTTTCTTGTTCATCAGAAGTCTTCTTGTGGTTGCTATGAGTGTTCGAACATCAAAATCTTTATTTTTACAGCTACTAGGCTCCCTTTTTCGTGCACCTATGTCATTTTATGACTCCACACCTTTGGGAAGGATTCTTAGTAGGGTAAGCTTGTCAAATAGTTATTTTTTTTCTTCCTTTGCTGTGAAATGCAATGAAAAAGTTAATATTTTTAATTTTATCTCCTTGTTCAGGTCTCCTCAGATCTAAGCACCGTCGATCTTGATGTCCCATTTGGCCTTATTTTTGCTGTGGGAGCTACTGCAACTTGTTATTCAAATCTTGCAGTTATAGCAGCCATTACTTGGCAAGTCTTGTTCATCTCTCTACCAATGCTTTACATAGCATTTCGCTTGCAGGTATAACACAGATTCTTTGATTTATTTATTTTAGATTTGGTGTCTTTATTTAACCATGTAATACTTATGTTTGACATCATATGAATACATCATATACTATCAAATATTACTCTTATTTGATGATTATTAGCTGTTTCATAAAACATTATTTTAAAAAGATATACTTTTTATTCTATATTATATCATAAATGATGTGTTTACCGTTTTATAATACCCTAAAAGTTAAAAATAAGTTATAAAATTAAATTTTATGTAATATTCTTATTCAATAAAATAACAAATATATTACTTAATTGAATTATATATCTAAAATTAAAATATTTTAATTTTCATAACTAAACAACAACAAAAAAATGGTAGGAATCTAAACTTTGCACAATCTAAAACTGAATGAGATCATATTCATAGGATTAAAAAATTATTTAAGCTTTTACATGCATAACTGTATTTAATGCAAAATATTGTTTGCTGGAAACATAGGCTGATAAGAATATTGTTTTGTAGAGATATTACTATGCCACTGCAAAAGAATTGATGCGGATAAATGGCACGACAAAATCTTTTGTGGCTAATCATCTTGCTGAATCTATTGCTGGAGTTGTGACAATAAGGGCATTTGAGGAGGAGGATCGTTTTTTTGCGAAGAATCTTGATCTAATTGATGTCAATGCCAGTCCTTACTTTCATACCTATGCAGCAAATGAATGGTTGATGCTAAGGTTAGAAACAATCAGTGCAGTGGTTTTTGCATCTGCAGCACTTTGCATGGTGGTACTTCCACCTGGGACTTTCAACTCTGGTGAGCCTTCACCTTTTTTCTATCTTTGAAATCAATGTCACTTTATGTGTTCTCTGATAGCTTACACATTATATGTTTATTACTTGTCAAACTCTATCATTTATGCATGTATTTTCTTCTCCACATGTGATGTTATTTCAGGGTTTATTGGCATGGCTCTTTCATATGGCCTTTCGTTAAACTCTTCCCTAGTGTTTGCAATTCAAAACCAATGCACTCTAGCAAATCAAATCATATCAGTAGAGAGGCTAAATCAATACATGCATATACCAAGTGAGGCCCCAGAAGTAATAGAGGGAAATCGCCCACCTACTAATTGGCCAGCTGAGGGAAAAGTAGAAATTCATGATTTGAAGGTAATAAAGTGAACTAGCTGCAAGTTACTTATTTTGAAACTTGATCACTGAGACACATGATTTGTTTGATGATACCAAACAGATAAGGTACCAGCCTGATTCACCACTAGTACTACGTGGGATCACATGCACATTTGAAGGAGGGCACAAGATTGGTGTTGTTGGCAGAACAGGCAGTGGAAAGTCCACTCTTATAGGTGCCTTATTCCGTCTGGTAGAGCCAGCTGGTGGAAAAATAGTAGTTGATGGCATAGACATTTGTTCCATTGGACTTCATGACTTGAGGTCACGCTTTGGTATCATACCTCAGGATCCTACTCTTTTCAATGGAACAGTCAGATACAATTTGGACCCCTTGTCTCACCACTCTGATCAAGAGATATGGGAG
>Ga0123340_1007171_pt1 | contig 10641 bp, 3 predicted proteins | sample SirMexnodulemix_FD_89961 | JGI IMG/M metagenome (GOLD analysis project Ga0123340, IMG submission 89961) | Root nodule microbial communities of legume samples collected from Mexico - Siratro Mexico nodule mix | ecosystem: Host-associated > Plants > Roots > Nodule | place: Mexico: Nepantla...
GAAGGAGGAAGTGAAGGTGGAGATTGAAGATGAGAAGATTCTTCAGATAAGCGGAGAGAGAAACGTTGAGAAAGAAGACAAGAACGATAAGTGGCACCGTGTGGAGCGTAGCAGTGGTAAGTTTTTGAGGAAGTTCAGGTTGCCAGATAATGCAAAAGTGGATCAAGTCAAGGCTTCTATGGAAAATGGGGTTCTAACTGTTACCATTCCCAAGGAAGAGGTCAAGAAGCCTGATGTTAAAGCCGTTCAAATTTCCAGTTAAAGTTGAACTTGGAATCTTATGGTGTGTCTAAAACAAGACAGTATCAATATACATGCTGTGAGTGTGTCGACATAAGTGTGTTGCTTGGGAGTAAATTTCAATTTCCCACTATGAGAAAACTCATGGGATAAATGCTAATATTCCTAGCTGAATTAATTAGTTTATAATCTAATACCAAAAACTGGAAAGAAAATGTGTTTGTATAATTTTAAAACTAAGATTGTAGGTACTTACTTGGTTTGATTTATATTAACAATTTCCAAATAAGAGAATGAACATGCACGTGGTTGGATAAGCTTGTCCTTATCTGATTTTTTGTCTCTCTAATGTTATGTCCTTTTCTGATTTCTTGTCTTTCGAATGCAGCATATCGGAGCCGACACAATACGTGATCCTCTAGTTCAACGTTTCAGCATCTGTATTTGGTACATTATATACGTGATCCTTTAGTTCCACGTTTCCGCATCTGTATTAGGTACATTATCGTAATATTTCAATATAAAACAAACAATTATTTTTATCCTATGATACTTGGACATAAAAAAATATCTGACCTAAAGAAAAATTAAAAAAATTAATTTAATTTTCCGATCTGAAAATTTACCATCGGATCGAGTTCTCAGATGATTAAAGACTATGAAACGTTAAAGCATAATAATATAAATATTTAGTGTGTCTATCTGTTAAACAAAGGGCACTAGTGTGATTATAGACCTCTTGCAAGTAAAGGATACTCTATTATGTCATTTTCTGACTATGTCATTGGAGTCTGTTTTAGGAAAAAGAAAAAATAGTTATCGAAAACAACAAAATAATGATATAAATGAAAAAATATAAAGGTGTCTAATTATTTAAAAAGAAATAAAAAAAAAAGATAAGGAAAAATAAATAAAAATAATAATATTTTTTCACGAGAATATTGAGTTTTTATTAGTTGATTTTCTTTGCAACATGAAAAACAGCAACCTCCTCTTCCTGTTATTAAGGTATGAAACGAAACCCTGCTTCCTAAGAATGAAAATTTCAATTTACTTGTGAATTATGTGTGACTTGTGTGTATTATGCATTCTCAATTTCAATTTATTAGACTTTAGTAGTGATTTTAAATTATTTCTCATTGATGTATTGGTTTGTACTACCTATTTTTCACAGAAGCAGTTAAGTAGTAAACCCGATTCCTTCTAACCATCTTGTCTATGGTAATCCAGAAGCCTAGTGGAAGAAATCTTCTTGGGCAGTCCCTTCCTATTTAAATTATGTTGCTGCATCCACTAGGTTGAGAGGAAGTGAAATCTTGGATCCACCTAGTGTTGGTACCTCCATAACTGAAGTTATAATAGTCCCTTTCAATCTGATTTATAGACATGATAAACATTGATCAAATGGTCTTAAGTGCTATCTAAAATTACAGATGGAGATATTCAGAGAGTATGGAGTTGAAAGCAGAAGCCTTTGAGATTGCAGAAGAAACTACCACTACAGGTTTTATTGATTCAACAGATAGTAGTTCTATTTAATTATATAGATAATATGTTCATGATAATGTCATTGGTTCCATTTTGTGTTATGTATTAACCTAAATTACATATTTGGAGGCATTGTATTGGTTCAATCACTACTGTGGTAATTTGAGGAGTGGCATTGTGGAAGGATGGTTGAGCACAAGGTTCTCCGAGGAGGGAATGTTAAGGGATTGCAGAACAACCACTTTGGATAGACTATGCTATTCGGTACATTCTCATTATATTTCAATTCAAAACAGTTTTGTTCGCCGTATGATGCTTGGACATGAAAACCATCTAACCTTAGAAGTTCACACCATTGATCCAAAAGAAATATGGCAAAAATCAGTAATCAGAAATCAGGTATTTTACTATTGAGACAATCCTCATGATACTTGCCTGTCATAGACATACTACACTAGTGATTGATAAATGTACACTCATATTTAATGGTCTTCCTCTTCACTTTTATGTAATAAATCATTCAGACTTTTATGTAAGCTATGGACAAACAGTGCACTGTTTTTTATAGGCTTTTGTATAAGAATTGCCTCTTTTTAATTAAAATTTTTTGTTGCTGATAAAAAAATGGTAAATCATTCAGACTTCTAAGTTATTGGAGCTATGAAACAAAAAATGGATAAACAATTCCATGTGTATCTATAAAAGTCAGGGAATTCAAATGATTATAGACCCCTTACAAGTGTTGCTTGTGAATAGATGGAAACAACTGCAAGATATGGTATTGTTGAAGCAATTATGTTTTTGGTGTTTTAATTACTACTGCAAAGATAGAAATAACCAATTATGTCATTGCATACGTTTTTGTTGAAATCAATGGTTGGAATTTCATACCAACTCAACAGAAGAAATGGTATTTACTAATTTCTAGTCACTTTAGTTATTGAAACTTGCTACATTTTTTTTGTCCAAGAAGCAGATGGATGAGTATAGGTGACTGCAATTATATTATAGTAGAGTAATCAAGAAAAAGGGAGTTGAACTCGCTCAGCTCTAACTGCATTATACACGACCATACAGAGGTGGCACCACACCTTCTACCAGATCTGTATGAGCGAGGTGTGGTTAAGGATATCCCATATGATCCAACCTATCGGCAAAAGATAAAGGAATCCATCTTATGGAAACACCACATGTGAAACATGAATACTTTGCACCCTCTTGCCTACCATTGCAGAAGGTGATGTTAGGCAACAATTTGCAAAATAATCTTGTTTGGGTGTCTAACATTTTGTGGCGTTTCAAATCAATGAGGAAATAATGGTTCTTGCACCAGAAGAACAAAACATACCAGATGCAAATCTGTTGTCATTGGAATGACAAACCTCTCCAAATCAACACTCAACTCTTCAGCTAAGTATAACTCTCATTATTCAAGCACTTATAACACTTTTACCTTTCACTTCCACCTCCCCTTCACCATCAAGAATCCAATCCAATACAGTACCAGAGAAGACAAGATATACAATTTCAACCACCTTCATAGAACATCACTTCCAACACCACCCATTACAAGACCAAATCAGATGAGCCCTTTTTGTTGCCCATCTCTTGTCATCATCTAAGAACTCCCAAATGCATTCAATACAATGGATCTTATTTTTCTTTTTCAAAAAAATATTTAATCAGAATGTAGTACCAATTACAATGTGAATCCATCATGAATCATCCAAATCACAAAAATTGCCATACATGATAAATGGCTGACTTTTATAATAACAACTATAAAAGTCGGGTGATTTCTCACAAAAGATTCATGACAACTAAAATCTTAAAAAAAAACTATAATTATTAAAAAAAACAGAAAGTAATAGATCACTTACGAACATGTCATGCCAAACAGAAGATGTCATCAGTCATCAACAAAATATACTGCAAAATCCTCAAGGGAGCATTTCCAAAATCCAAGTGTGGCAGCCTCAACTCCCTCACTCTGCATGCCCCATCCACCACCGGTGCTCCAACCCGAACCCGGTTCACATCCACCCTTCTGAAGAGGTAGAAAGCGCCGCCGCGGCGCTGATCGGAAGAAGGGTTTTTCTTGGTTTTATAAAAGCTCCAACCTTTGCCGGCGAGAACCCGGCAAAACTCCTCCATGGTGCCGACCCGATGGCCAAGGACCCGCGAGCAGAGAGAGAAAGAGCCGCAGTCCCAGTTGCCGGCGTTGCCAGCCCCAGCGGCGGCGTCAGGGTGGTGGTCGGAGCTGAAAAGGACGATCTTGAAGGCGCGTGGGGAGAGCGTGAGGAAGCAGCGGAGGTGGGTGAGTGGGGTTGCGGAGAGGGAAGGGAAGGGAATGGGAACGGCGTCGCTTTGGAGGGAACAGGAAGAAGAAGAGAATGTTAGTGATGAGGGTTTGGATGATGAAGATGATGGGTTGGAGAAGATGATGTGAGAGAGTGATGGTGTAGGGTACAAGTCCAAACCCAAGTCCCTTGCAATGGTGGCAAGCCTATATGTGTCTCTAATAATCTCTTTTGTTGGAAGAAATATCAAAGCTGGGATTTTGTACCTTCTTCTTCTCCTCCTTCTTCTATAATGGTAGGGTTGAGATTTTCCATGGGCTTCATCATCATCAACAACATCACTATCACCATCATCATGGTGGTGATTTTGGGTTAGCATGTGATGAGGGTTGTGGTTGATGGTTTCCCCTAAGACGAGAGAACGAACCAGCTTTAGTGGAAGCATCTTTCTTTTTCTTTCTTCCTTCTTTTCTTCACCTTGTGTGTGTGCCCTTATCTTGGTTTAACCAACCATAAGTCACACCTCACAAGACATGTCTTGGCCTTCCCATTCTCTTTTTTTTCACCAAATCTTCACAGCTACCCACTTAGTTCCTTGACTTTATTATTAGTAAAGCAACTATTGGAATTAAATTAATTTTTTAGTGCTATTCTCCTTAGTATTGCTACATAGTGCTTGGTGTTTATCTTTCTAAGGCATGGTATAATGCCAATACTATAATTACAAACCGAAAGGTAACGATCCCCTCTTTGCAAGGAAGATAGTGGTGCTATATACATCACTGGCTGGTGTATGGGACCTGTAGCTTTATTAGACTAATTATTAGGTTGGATTTCTGCATTTAGAGTCAACCAATAAATGAATATTTTTCCTTCTTTGTCCCCTTGCAATATCTTAGCCCATGATTGATGAAATGCTGTGGAGGGGAAGGTAGAGCCATAAATTGAAGGCATTTATTAGTTTATAAGTATGTTGATGGTGTAGAAAAGATGAGACGGTATTTTGAACAATTTTGTATGAGAGTTGTAGTTTCTCTTAAATATTTTATTTTTGTTAAAAAAATTATTTTGATGATAAGTTAAGTTTATGTTTAGTTGAAATATGAAATTGTTTCTCAAAATGTTATGAATAAAAATAATATAGAAAGGATGAAAGAAACATGATGGTTGGACGCAAGACTATATTTAGAAATGTATCTACACAGAATTCTTTCAACTTCACGAAGAAAATTCCTTTGACTCCGTGACTTAAAGCCCATCTATTACAGAACATACAACACAAAATTCCTCTTGTAAGTAATTTTAAAAATTTTATCCGATTAAAAAATATACCAAATGAAGTAATTTTCAAATATAAAAATATAGGAATGTGATAGTTAATGTTGCTCAATTAACTATTACATAAAATGTTTTTCACAAAGTACAAATAGATCTTCTCTTTTTTGTATTTTTATTTGTGCAACATGTGAGATTTTCCTTATTTTTGCGATCTTTTTGAATTTTGATACAATCTTTTGTTGTTTTATTTATGCTTTGTAGAGGCTATGGTCTTTGATATAGATTAGCTAATAGATTTTCTTTTATTTTTGCATATCCTTTTGAATTTTGATACCATCTTTTGTTGTTTTACTGTTCTTAAAACAGTGACAAATATCACTTTAGGTAATGTTAAATCAAATTACCAGTATAAAAGTGTTATTTAAATATAATAAAAGTAAGGTTTTATTAATGTGGATTAAAAATTATTAAAAGTCATGGTTTTTTAATTGTTAATGTTTTAGACAACATTTATGTAGACGTTGTTTTTCAAAATATATACTTAAAAAAATAAAAAAATCATGGTCTCATCTCAAATTAAAAAGAAATTTTTATACATATTGTTTTTCTTCTCTTTTTAAAACAATTTTGCTTCTTTTCTCTCGGTGCCAAAACTTTGCTTCTTTTCTCTTGTCAAAATTGAAATTTATTGTGACTTCTACGACTTTTTCTCTCATTGGCACATCCTTATTGATCTATTGACGTTCCTATATCGGTTGTTATCGGATTCGTTAGTTCATCACTATCATTTTTTTGTGTCGTTGATTTTCGTTATTACATGTCGTCTTTCACCTTCTTGGTCCGTCTTTCTATCTTTCATCTCTTTTGTTATTTCTTATATGTAATTATAGTTTTTTTTTATTAGGTTAGATATTGTGTGTCTCTACGCTATATTTGAAGAGTTTTAGATTTAGGGTTATTGTTTATATTAAATTAGAAAGAGGTAAATTAATCATAGAAGCTTAGGTCTCATCTTCATGACTATTGGTGATTAAGAGGAACAAATAAATTATATATTAATAGGTTGGTGTTTAGGATCAACACAAAAGTGAAATTATTGGAGTTGTAAGATGTGTCGTGAGTTGTGATGATGTGAGTGGTGTTTATATATAATGCTTGAACGAGTGTAAGAGTGAAATTGATTATAGATAAGAATTTTTCGTCATAGATAGTTCAATTTGATGACCAGCTGCTGGTTCAGGTTCCAAAAATGAATCAGTGTGTTAAGTTATTGTGTAACTTTCTGGAGAACATAATGTCTGTTTCTTATATGGGAAGCTAATGGTGAGACATGAGTAGTGAATGTTTACTGAAATATTAGTTATGAGAAGTTGATGGGGAAGATGAGAGAGTTATCCTATCAAGATTAGGTGATAGGGAATGATCACTTTAAAGGTTGAATTAGGTTAAATTAGTGTTAAAGAAAAATTATTATATTAGATATTAAATCTATAAACAAGAGAATGATATTTTGTCAAAATGAATTAATGTTTTGTAATAGAATGTTAACTTTCGTATAGTCTGAAGGTGAATTATAAGATTAAGATGAATTATAAGATTAAGTTTATGGACTATTCTTATCTATTATATCTATTACTTAAATATTTAACAATTTAAATCAATTATGTGTAATTTTTATTATTAATATTATTTATTTATTGTTCAATCTGTTCTTATAAAAGAATATTTTTCATGGATGATATTCCATTATTTCCTGTCATGGATGAATTTTTTATTAAAATTAGTTTCAAATCCCGTGTAAACCCATAACACTTAAAACTTCACCATAACACTTAAAAGTTCAGTTGTTAAAAATTATTATACAAAAAAAATAAATCCAGTTGAATTGAATCCTCTAACATCTTTTACAAGGATAAGGATAATAATGACTTTACAAGTATAATTTTTTTTTCTCTATTATTTGAGATATACTATTTTTTTACTTTATTTTTTGATATATTCTCTTTTAGTTTTCGGATAAATATGTCTACAAAAATGCTCCAACTCTCAAGTTAATTGAGATATGAATGTTAATAGATTCATAACAATATTCTTATTTTTTATATACATAACGCTTTAACGAAATTATATTTAAATGGACTTAATAAGTGTTCAAGTTATCCTAATACAATATTAATGCTTAGTCATCTGATTACTCAACTAATGTGTATTTACAACATCGGAATCATTGTAACCAACATTATCCTTTATGCCTTTCTGAAACATTGATTTTTTTTTTCCTTTAAAAACAATAATTAATTTAACTTCGACCCCTTTAAAATAATAGTTAGAATCATTATAGCCTCTTAATTCTTCTTGAAAACAAATTGATTCAACTTAAATTTCTTAAAATAATATAGTTAGAACCGCCAACTATTCTCTCTCTTTGGATTGATAGTCAAAGAAAGGGTACCATTTTTTATGTTAAACAAAATTAAATTAATTATTCAATTAAAATTTTGATAAAGTAAAAATCCTTGCGATGAGAAAATATGTAGCATATTTTGTAAACATAGAAATTAAGATATTGAATTTTTATTTAATTATATTTAAATTTTAAAAGATTTACATTAATATTTGTTTATCTAAAATGGTTAGTTCATATTATATTTAAAAATGTTTCACTTTCTTTCAAAAGTAATTATCTGTGTCATGAGCTAAATTAAAACGTGATGTACTTGTTTTCTTAGTTTTGTCTCTGGGCCTTGCTGTTGTTTCAGTTGAATGAACGACCAAAAAATTAGTGACACTAAACCCTAGGTTGCATTCTACACCGATCAAGTGTGTGTGGGTGTTTTTTACAATTGTTAATTGTTATTTTTCATTGTTTCCAAGTTTTTAGATAAAATGAAATAATAGGATGATAAAATATAATTTTAATTAAGTTTTAAGTTTTTGATAAATTTAAGTATTCTCATGGTTTATTAAAGTTTTTAAATTAAGATCTTGTGATTTATTTTTTAATTATGTAATTATCAATATTATTTTATTTACCCGTTTCAATGTGTTAAAAGAAAGGAGGTTCTATTAATATAAAAATAATATTACAAATAATGTAAAATGAGGATAGACTTTTATTATTTATTAACAATATATAGGATGATAAAATCATCAGACTTTCTATAATTTTTACATCATAACTTATATTGACTAAGAATCACCGTTATTGATAAAACTATTAAATAACAATAAAATTAATTATTTACATTAATAATATTATTATTATATTTAATCTTAAAAGCTTACATTCATAAGAGGTGGAAATAACTAAGCAACATTATGAATGAAGATAATAGTTATATTATCTGATTTATATGTAAATAAACAACAGAAATTCAATTAAAAAATATAAAAAAACTTTAAGTATTTAATAGATAAAAATTATAAAAATTACAGAAATTCAATTAATCCTAAATAATGTTATGAAAATTTATGCTTATTCAATAATATTTATTCAACAATATACAAAATAGATGATAATATGTAATAGGATTGTAATACTTTAAACGATAGTTCCAAAATGAAAACAAAGATGGAATTTAGCTTTAGAGATAAAAAAAATGATACCTAAATATTTGATTTAAAAGAAAAAAGTTCATAAAAATAGAAAACTTAATGATTTAGTTTTTCTTTATTAGACTGACGGTCATAGACTCTTGGCGTCAAGTAGAACAAGAGTGTTTGATTAGATTTTTGAAAAGAGTAAGTTCATTTTTTGTCCATCTTCTTCATAGTTAATTTTAGATCGATTTCGTTTTTACTAAGGGTATTTTGCATATGTACTCTGAGATATCAAGATAAGTCTCTGTTATCATTGATCAGAGGCTTCTGGTACAAGTTAGGTTGTTTGTGATTTTAGGTTTTCGGAACTCTTTTGAGAGTGTCTACTATGTATAAGTAAGGGAGGCTAGTTTGAATGTTTCTAATAGATATTATAATTATTTATTTTATTTAGTATGAATTAGATGGATTTGAATTAAATTGAATAAATGTTTATGTATGGTATGATGTAGTATGAATGTTTGTGAATGATATAGAATGTTGATTAAGATATAATATCTTTATGAAAGGAGATACACTCGTGTTGAAATGATTAGGATGAACATTGTTTTAGATTTGATTTTAGAAGGTATCCTGATTCTACAATACATTAGAATCATATAGATGAAGATTATCAAGTGATAAAAGTTGGAAGAAGTTCATATGACCATGTCCAAGGTTTTTGGAATATGAGTTTATTGGAATAGGATATACAGATTAACCATGTGTATATAAAAATTGTATTCAAGGTTTAAAGTAAGAACTAATTGAAACAAATGGAATGTATATGACAAATGCATATCTCGATGCATATCTCAAAATCTAACTAAATATACGAATCTTTTGATAGTAGAGAATGGAGTATCTTTGTATATGAGTCAGTGTATGTATGATATGAGTTATTGTAAATATGTAATAATGGTAATATGATGTATGAGATGAATTATGAAAGTTTGATTTGTTATAATTTAGTTGAGATATGAATTTAATTTATGAATATATATTTTAAAATTCTTTAGTTTATCTTACTTTTTCTATAGTATTTTTTTTTCAAATTTGAAATGATCGTTTGTTAGACGTGACTAGACATTAATCAATTAAATTTGTATAAAAATAAGTTAATTTGATTTATTTTCACTTTTGATTAATCAACTAATTCAATAGTCAATTAAACCAAATACATATAAACTAAATTTGTAGAAGTTTTTCTTAACCTATATATAAACTAGTTTTAGTTTATATTTTTTTTTCTTTAAATATTTATGATAAGGTTTGTTCAACAATACCCTAAGTTATTATAAAATTGATTTTAAAAAATGTACTTTTGATCGTTTATTCATTTCTTCTTTGAAAATAAAATGAAACTTTTAACCTTTCTTTAGATTAGAGGATGAAAAATGAGGGAGAGGAAAAAAAATAAAAAAGTAAAATTATTTGAAATAAGAGAAAATAGAAAAATGAAAATTTTGTAAATAATTTAACTTATGTGATAAAATAACATTTTTGTAAATTAATATATTTAAACAATGATCAAAATACTTTGTGTTAAACATAAAATCCTATTAAATATTAAAAATATTTAAATATCTTCCGCCACCTAAAGTTAAATCATTTATCACATTACAGAACCTACTTATAAACTAATTGTCAATTATTATTATTATTATATATTTAATAAAAAATATATATTTAAAAACAACAAATTAAAATTAAATCACTTCACATAACTACCAAAATTAATTAATTAATTATTATA
>Ga0123340_1007173_pt1 | contig 10638 bp, 5 predicted proteins | sample SirMexnodulemix_FD_89961 | JGI IMG/M metagenome (GOLD analysis project Ga0123340, IMG submission 89961) | Root nodule microbial communities of legume samples collected from Mexico - Siratro Mexico nodule mix | ecosystem: Host-associated > Plants > Roots > Nodule | place: Mexico: Nepantla...
TGCAGTCCAATTTTTTTTTATGTTAATTTAGATACTAAAAGTATTAACATGTGTTTTTAATTTTTGAGAAATCATAATTTAAAGAAATATAATGATATAGCATATTGTTTTTGTAAGCATTAATTGCTTTTGATATATATTGATTTTGTTGTAAATTTATTTAGAAAAATCATAATAAATATACTTATATTTTATTATAAGCAACAACTATGTAAAGTTAATGGGACTCAAATGAAGTCCATACTATCAAAACATTATCTAAGATACTATAGATGAACATCGACACAAATTTCACTTTAAATTATAATTAACTAAGAATAAAAGAAAAAAACAAAATAGTATCCCTTATTTGGATTTTTTTTATTCCTGTTGATGTCCAGAAAATTTGCTTGTATTTTAAAATCCTTTATTCTGTTATTAACTAAAGAGTCGTCTCCTTAGAAACAGGGATACCGGAACCTACAAAACTCATAATAATCTAAAATTATGCTATTTTAAATTTCCAAGAGAAAAAAAACTCACTAAAATTAAAATAAAAATAAAAAAACTACTTAAAATAAATAAAAAATACAGAGTTGAAATTGATTCATTAGTATTTATATATGATTTTTTGAAAAGAAATAAAATGATACTTCAAGATGTAAGATTTAGGGTTTGTTCATAACAATCATTATTTTTTCTCAAAAAAATCTTCAAAATATAGTAAAGAAGAAATTAAATTATAATATATGTAGATGAGTTTTTATTAGATAACAATGCGATTTTTGATATTGCTGCTAGTTTATTTATTGATAAACTTAACTTAGAATTTGTATTTTCATCGAGGATGATCAAACATGACAGTTAAACATAATAGTTTACATAATGTTTTTCTTTTGTTAAACTTTTCTTGATACGGTTTTGGCTTCAAACCAAAACTTGAAATATAAAAAATCCTCAATAACAATTCAATTAAAAATTCTATACAAAATCATATAATTTATCCTAAAAATTTTTTAAAAAAGAAAATAAGACTATATTATCTATTTGGAGAAAAAAGTAGTCTTGTGTTCTCTCACCTTTTAGATGTCATCTTGGGACAACAATGATTCATCATTGAAGATTTGAAACATTTGAGGCATGTGATTATTCAATCATCATAAAAGATAAAATACAAATCATGTTTAAATGTATTATCTATGTTTAGTAGTCAGTAATACTTGTCCAAATATAAAACTTACCCTTATAATAACCTTTTTCATTTTTTGGATGGATTTTTCTTAGAGGAAACAAGACCACACTACTATGCAATCCCTACTAATGGGACCTATGGTGAATGACAAATAGTTAGTTATATCATACTTTAAAATAATACAAGTCAAAGAAAAATAACCCTTCAATGTATAGAACCAAGTAAATATGCCTCTAGGAGTCACTTGTCCATGTTTGCATGTATTGCTGGATCTGGACCTTTGATTTATGAATGGATTGATGCTCAAGAAATCCACATATTTCTAATTTATCTTGCTCCACACTCAATTTTCCATGAACCTAACATAATGAATTATAAGTTAAATGTAATTATTATAATACAAAAAAACATAGGCAACATAAAATGACGTATATGACCCATAATTATATCACTGAAATGTTTAATACAGAGATCTCCCAAAACATTCAATGTATCTAGTAAGGACATGTACAGAGGAACAACACTCCAAATATTCGGTTGTCTCAATATACCTACAATGATTTCCTCCTCAAATCGGATAATATGATCAAAAGTTGACATATTAAATCATCTTCAACTTCTACCATGTCATCATCATCACTAGCAGGTGCTCCCATATCACAACAAACATAGTCTTAAACAAAGGAAAAATGTTAGTTCAACATTGATAGAAATTATAGCAATAATAACTAAACAAAAATAACAGTATGTAATACTTTAACTAAACAAAAATAACATAACACTATGTAATACTTGTGGTCATACTGAGATTGACCTAATCAATGTAGGTCAAGCCAAAAGTGTGCGTATAGTCTCCTCCACCAATTAAACCTATGTAATGGACATAAGTACTCGAGCAACAACATCTAGATCTTTATAGTCTCTATATAATACATAATCATTAGGACATGTATATATCTTTATTGTATTCCAAACTCATCGAATATAATATCATATCTTCTTTGTCTCAGTTATGATTAGGTAACGTGATATATTATAGAAACATCTCCTTTAACAACTTAAAAAATATTCAGTGAAACTTCTATCAGTCCATCAAATTTTTATTTTTAAACAAAAAAAAATTAAGTTACTAATAGTCACATAAATTTAGTATATCATAGGTACAATGCTTTAAATCAGACTTTAAAAACTTTAAAAAATAAAAATAAATAATACCAATATCACTTATTCATAATTAAATACTACTAAGTATAACCAAAACAATACCCTATAGTTCTTTTATGGTGTATGCCATACAAGACATGGCCATTTACTTGACATTCTTTCCATCAAAGCATATGTTAATAAGTTCATGTAATGTAGAACTCATAATAGTTTAGTCAAAATGTCCGTTTAAATGTCAATCCTAAATACATACATACAATCCTACATTAGCATACAAAATGCATAATATACAAGAGATAACACACTAAATTAAATTTTCAAGAGATGGAAATTATATTTTTAACAAGGTAGAGTTGTAAAAAACATAATATACAAGAAGGCATACCAACCTCTTTCCAACTGTAAAGGGTGTGTATATCGTAATTTCATATAACAAACAAGGGGACAAGAAAAACATCATTTTAAGAATCAAGAGTTATGTAAAGTCACACACAAGAAGATTACAACAAGGACATCAATTTCAAATCTGCAATCTTATCCTCATCAAATCTTATGGGAAAACAATTTTTATAACTCATGGGACTCAGGTCAGCATACGCCTACATATTTCACCTTCATAAACCAAAATATATACTAAAGGAGTAAATATCAAGAAAAAGATATGGACAGAACTTACTCTCCAACAAAATAAAAACATATAAATAAGACAACAATATTACAATCACAACAATATAATACAAACATTGCTAATGCCATGAGAAACTATAACTTAATCACCACATACAACAAAAAAAAATTGACTGAGAAATCACAAACACTTTTTAACCTTCTAAAGCAAATTAAAACAAAATACACATCTACACAAACTTCAATTATCATCTATTGACCAAAAACATGTCTTGTCGGAAGAAAAAGTGAATGGAATTGGGCTCATCTTACGAATGTTTCCAAAGAGTGATGAGTTGTTTCTGATCCTGAGCTGCCGGAGCACCACCGACCTCCGTGTGAACTTGGGCGGCAGAAGGGACCTCCTTTCGACAAGGGCGGCGCGCTGCACTTGTTGAAGGGCTGTCACAGTCATAGAGTTCATATTCCCTCCTTTCTTCCTCCTCTTTTTTTCATCCTCCTCACAACCCACTTCCGCAAACTTGCTGAGAAGCTCATCCGAAGAGTTTTTGGTGACATGTTGAACCTTAGCAGTGTCCATTGGAAGTGAAACTAACAATTGGTATAATGGTGTTACATATGTTATATGGTATACATCCACTATTTATGTATAAACCTTATTATATTATGATTATAATAATTATTATTGTTATTATTTTAATTAAATTTATTAAAATATTATTAATATTAACATGACTATATATGTTGTGTGGTGAGGACAGTTACGAGATGATAATTGTTGAATAATGAATGAGAGAGGGAAGAAAATATAGCCTTTGGGTTGTGATAATAAATTGTGATTGGCTTAATTTTCCTAAGATTTTTCTTATTTTTGTCTGTGGTTTTGGATTTTTGTGTGGTGTGGAGGGGAATGTTCTGATAGGAACAATAGAATACTAAAGTTGAAAGGACCCACAATTGCACTCTCCTTCTTATTCAATATATTGGGAAGTGATTTTTGTCACTAATTTTGGTACACGAATATTTTTATGTACGATATGAAGAACCTGGGATGACTTCCGTCCATTTTACTAATTTTATGCATTTTTAAATTATAAGATTACCCAATTAAAAGAGTAGAGTAGTGCAGTTTTCTACTAATTTTATGCATTTTTAAATTATAAGATTACCCAATTAAAAGAGTAGAGTAGTGCAGTTTTCGATGAAAATCTTATGTGCAAAATGAATTTTATGCATTTTTAAACTATAAGATTACCGAATTAAAAGAGCAGATTAGTGCAGTTTTCGATGAAAAAAATCTTATGTGCAAAATGACAACACCCAATGCATGAATCGAAAAAGCCCAATGCATGAATCAAAAAAGAATATAGCAAGAAAATAATTTGTTATAGTTTTTTATAAAGAATTACCACTAACTTATACAAAATGCATAATATAAAAATAATTCAAAATATCTATGCTTTTACAAATTACAATTGCTCTTAACACATTTTTTTGTTTTAAGAATATTATGATTTTTCATCTTGTTAATACTAAATACGTTCCTAATTACTGATAATCCAATCTAGCATACGATTAATTAATTAAGGTGCAGGACAGATACCCTGAGGGGAAAAAAACCTTGACAATTTCTGAATTGAAATGTTATAAATATTATAAATATTCACTGTCAAACAAGATGCACAAGTGTAAACACTGTTACCATAAATAAACGTTTACACAAATTCCACTTTAAATTATAATTAACTAAGAATAACAAAGAACACAAAATAGTAAAATTTCAGTTCTTCGCTTCTCGTCTCAGGCTACATGGCAGCACAGTAAACAAACTTTGCATTACCTGTATTGGATGCAAATGCAAATCATCTGTCTACATATATATACATGGATGACATTTCAAGCTTCAGGAATCAATTAATTCAGATAAATTAATATCTGTGATTAGTATATCGGGTTAACCACACTGTTTCGAAAAGTCCAGTGAAAAGAAGAGAAAAAAGAAAGAAAAGTTTCAGTATGTTATGAAACATACACGATCACTGTTCACGTGAACTGCTAAACCTATTGAAGATCAAACGCCACAACACTAGACATAGATATCAGATAAATTTAAATAAATTGCATCTGTAATTATAATAGTGGACAAGCCACACTAACTACTGATACAATTTAAAAGCAATTTTTACAAGAGCATGTTGCTATTAGGCACTGTAAAAAAAACTAACCATTACGTCAAAATTACTTCAGTAATAGCTTTGTTGGTTTTTACATTATTATTTGAACGTATTAGTTTTTAACTAGTTACGCCTAATAAGCCAATTAGGGTCTTTAGTGTGAGAAGATGTGTCAAGTTAAAAAAAAAGGATGTGTATGTATACCGTTGATTTCAGTTGAAAATACCTCAGACTTAAACCTATTTTATAGAACAAGGGTAAACCTTTCTTACTCTACATTTTCTCCGTTTGGAAAAGCTATATAAACACTATATTCATGCTAGAACTGCTCTAATTTTAGAAGCTTACAGATTTAATTACCAAAGCAACTTCATTCTGCATTGTTATGAGCTGAATTGAGTTCCAAAACTGAGAGCATGACATTCGAGGTCCCTTAGATTAAGCTGCAAAAAGGGAAAGAAGAGTTACAACTCTGAAAGAATTACATCAGATGAAACCAGCTCTATATCACAACCAAACATTAAGCAAAGAAAACAACTAATATTGCTCTTAACTGCATTTTCATCAAATATAGATCCTTCCAGAATTGCATCAGTGGCAACCATGTAGGATCGAACTAAAACTTCTACCTTCTTAGAGGAGAAGGCAAGAGATACCTAACTAGGTCAGTAAAGTTCCCGACACATTAACAAAGCAAATAACACTAGCAGCTAAAAATTGAAACAGGGCTTTATTATTTTGTTCATTAAATCTCAAAATTACAGATTTACAAGCATCACCTTCAACCCAACATCAACCATCGACCAGCTGGCCCTTCTTAGAGCACTTGGAGGAAATGCATGGCTATCCATAATAGTAGGAAAAAGACAATCTACATACCAAAACCTATTTGTCTCACGTGACGAATCCGTAACCAAAATAATTGGAAACACCCATTTATCTCTAGCACCTACCATCTATCAATAGAAAATTTTGACAAAATAGTACAAACATAATTATCTGATGTTCTTTCTTTTAATTGAACTTTCTAAAATTTCTCCATTGTGTAATAGAAGTGAGAAAGCAGCGAGATAGATAACATTGAAATTCTATCTAAGAACAATATTTTTAGCTTATTAATCATTTACAGAAACCCATTTTAAATTTTTAATTGACTGCAATGAAAAGCCTAAAGTGAGTCTCATTAGTACGTTCACAGGGACAACAATCCATTACCTACCTTAGCACCAAACCAGAGACATGTTACTGATGTGCTAATGGAGTAATATATTTAAGGCCATATCTAAGTTAAAATGAAGTGTGCAAGATTTGGATCTCACCATAACAGCAACTCCAGTTTCACTGAAATTAGGAACACATATGAGTCTCACTAACTGCCCTTCTGATCCTGCAATCAACATGCAAAATTAATTAAAGTTTTAGGGAAGGGACGTTACAGTAAATGGAAAAACAGAAACAAAGTAACTTTTATGTCTGCAACTGCAATATTGATTTTAGAATAAAAATACCCTTTATGATCCGAGTTTCAAATTTATCTTGATTTCCAACAAAGTAAACGTGAGGACAGCTCTCAATGAAGAAAGGATCCCTCTCAGTATAAGCAAAGCACCCTGGAAGGCAACAGTCAGTAACAGAAATCAGAATAAATCCTTTTTATTTTTTGGAAGAACCACTATATTCTTCAAAAATAGCAGGTAACATAACAAATGTTCAACCCTCCAGAAAAAATTAGCTGAGCCAAGCAGGAAAAAAAATAGATTATTGATAATAAAGGAGGTGTAAAAGCATCGAGGATATATAACGAGTATACCAAGAGTATCAGGTGCAGTGGGTGCTAAATGCCTCCATCTTAATGTCCTTTCCATGAATTCAAGTTTATCTTTTGCATCCGAATATTTCTCAAGATCATCTACATTTTGACCCGATGTCCCAAGAAACCTGGAAGCAGTGTGGGATCATGTTCAATGTATAATGAATTTAGCAACAAAGACAATAATATTGAGAATAGACTATTTACCTGACATTATCAAGCTCAAAACAATGAGGATTTGTACAAGATCTAAAAGTATTATATGTGGACGACCCAGGGAAAAGGCATCGATGCAATGACTGCAAGTGATGATTTTAGTAACAAAGAAAAACAGCAGATGTTAATGACATATATAACCCTTGAAGAATTTGGATTCTCTGTTGGGTTTCTGGTGTTGTCCTTCTACTCTGTCTTCAAAATACACTGATTTTGATATTTTAAAATATATTAAAAAAAAAATTCAATATATCAAAATCAGTGTATTTGAAGATACAGTAAAGGGACAACACCAAAAACCCGGCAGAAAATCTGGTCTCAACCTCGGAAAGAAAAGCATAAGAACCTGTTGTGGCAATGAGAAATTAGCAGGGTCACTGGATCCTGGCATGACATCTAAAGGCAAACCAGCAGCTATCTGAAAAGCAAGTAAAAGTTAAGCAAATTATTGAGAAAAACAAGGAGTACAATATAGTAATGAATGTAATGAAACGAACCTGACTCAACAGAATGTCTAGCTCCCTTATTGACTCGGACATTCTTGCAAGATCCTTTGAAGTCACATTCTACAAATATTAATGAAAAGGCCAATAAATCAGATTACAAATTACAGATTAAATGCCACAAAACTGCTTGTATTATTTACTGCAATGAGCTAAATTAGCTGTAGCAAGCAATTGGTGCTGTCTATCAACCAGATGTCAATCAAGACTTTATATAGTCACCCAAAGTGCGCGAATCTAAAATGCAATCCTAAGATGTTAAGAAGTGGCGGGATAACTTAGTTCTTCTCATCTAATTATTCATTAACATGAATCAGATGATTCTGTAATATTCCTCCACAAGAGTGAATTACTATGGCAATTAAATCAAATAAGAGAGAACAAAGGCAATCAAGGAATTCAGATACCAGAGAAAATTAATTGGTGATGATACAATACAAATTACAAGAGAAGAGTGGGTCATCATATTTTAGTCCATGAAAAGAAGGTGTTTACTTTATTAGAAGAAAAAGGTAAAACTATTGACTTATGTTGAGTGCATTGCTGAAACTTGTTAAGCAAAGAGATATTAGCCTAGGAAACCAAATAGTAGAGAAAAATGCATAATCGTTAAGGAAACACGTCACTGAAACTGTTAAGATATTAGCGCTCGATATTACTCTATTATGTTACTTTGGTATAACCACACATTGTCACATGGTTATACTATTCTTCTCCTGTAATAAATCAGATCTCTCCTTACACAGTAAGCTCACGTAACGTAAGTAGTAAATGGCATATGCAGAAGTAACAGTTTCTCTCTAAAATCCTTTGGTTTTTCCTCTCTCTCTCTATACAGGAACATAAATACCTGTCCGTTAATCTGAGGTATCTCAACTAAATTTCCAGCAAAGACAACTCGAACAATTTTTGATGCAATACTTTGCTCCTGTGTAATTTGTCACTTTTGATTAGTTAAAATTTAATGGTGCATAATTATCAACTTGAGAAATTGAGAGAAAAACAGGACAAACCTTCTCGTCTCCTAAATGGCCTGTAATATGATCAATGAGAAGCTGAAACTGAAGAGGATTAGAGGTGCTGCTCCCAACCCTTAAACCTGACACAATAACAACGTATTTGTCTTCCCCTGAAGAATCCAAATAAAAGAAAATTCAAGACAATATTATCACTAAAATTGGAAATTTTAATAACAAATATTGAAGTATGGATGATCAAAGATGTAAAGTTAAAAGGACAAAATGGCAAGCTATTGCTCATTATCTGCGTTAAGACAAGCAGGAGAAGCATAGAACAAGCAGCATATTTGAATTTGGTAACATTTCAATGTTTGACCATATAAAAAGACAAGAAACTAGTTTCGTTAACTCCAACAAATACAACAAAAATCGTATGCAATCAAATAGAAAGAAACTATGACAAGAAAAGGGAAACAGAAGACAATTTATAATTGCTGACTATGAATAATAAAATTTTCAAACAACACAAATCCGTCTGACCAGATACTAAACAGATAACTGAAACATCACTTTATGCAGGAAAGTGGGATGCCGATTCACCAAATATTCTTCTGTCCTCAAATGGGAAATCATAATCTATCATGCGTAGCTAAGGTCTGGGCAAAAATCCCATAAATATGTCATGGTGGGCGTTATTGGGTTATAAAATGCAAAGGATATACAAGAGGCACCTGATTTAAGTGGAAATTCTATCTGTGGGGGTAAGCCAGCATCTAGTACATCCTGAACCAAAAAGTCACCTGCCCCACTTTCCTTTCCAAGTAAAGCAACCACAATTCCTGTTGCAGACAATGTAAGTATAAAATTGTCATGTTCCAAATGACAGTCATTTGTACGGAAGGCAAGTTGCATTGCTATAAAGTAGCCACGTGTTATTCCCAGATACCTCAGATATACTAAACAAATCTGAAAACAAAGCAATCCAAACGTTTTGGATCTAACATGCGCATGTTTCATAATTGCCTTCTTATAACAAAATCTATTTTACTAAATCAGGATAAGTTGTTCATCATATAGACCTGTTACATATTCAGAGGGCGAAATGATATTCCCACTGAGCTTAACCCTCCCACTTTCATCTTCCAAAACAAGGTAATCATCCGAGTGCATGAAGTTATGTGGCTTGATAAGTGGACCCAGTGATTTCTGCATATTATCAGCAGAAAAAATAGTGAAATACAGCACCACGGCACATTATTATCAAATTTCAACCAGAAAACACTTTTGCTTCTCTGCATCTCCTCAACAAATGCTCGAATTCCTACATCTTATATTGCGCATAAACGACACATTTACACATCATTGACAACACAAATAAACTAATTTTTGAGATTTTCCGTAAACGAGTTTAGATGCCAGCATTTCTACGTTTTCATCATCACTAAAATAATTTTCCAATAACTAATTTAATCTTCAAACTTAATATCTATGTTGATGCAGTGAACTAGTCAGATATCAACATTGATTCGACTTATAAGACCGGTAGTATAAAGGTCAACAAATTATCATACATGTCGATCTGAGATTTATTGAGCATGTAAAAAACATTTACACTGTCAATCTGAGATTGAATGAACATGTAAAAAAACATTTACACTGTCAATGCACTCACAATTCACTCTTAATATTTCTCTGTAATATTTTCGTAATTATATTTTTACAATTTACTTAAAATTTAAAAACACAAATGCAAGATTGGGGATACCAATGAAGTATAAACAGAGAGTAACCTGCTTAGAATACTCATCAAGTATACGAGGTTTGAGCTTCATGTGTTTGTAGAGGGTTCCAACAATGACACATTCCTTGCCCTCTTCCAATTGGAGCACCGTGCACACTGTGCGAAAGAGAAACCGGTAAACAGTTAATTGAAAGCTCAAAACAAATGAAACACCACAACAGAAACAAATATGATAGTATTATATTACCCTAAGTGGATGTGATAGTAGAAAAA
>Ga0123340_1007176_pt1 | contig 10636 bp, 5 predicted proteins | sample SirMexnodulemix_FD_89961 | JGI IMG/M metagenome (GOLD analysis project Ga0123340, IMG submission 89961) | Root nodule microbial communities of legume samples collected from Mexico - Siratro Mexico nodule mix | ecosystem: Host-associated > Plants > Roots > Nodule | place: Mexico: Nepantla...
ACATAACATTTAAAAGTAATTTACAAATAAATTAAATTTTATTTAAAATTTTAAAAAAATTTAATTAATATTTATTTATAAAAAATACTCTAACAATTTTATTTTATTTTTGCTATTAATTATGTAGATATATTTTTAACAAATAAAAAATACAAATTTTAATTTAGATAACAATTTTATAATTTATTATAATTTTTTTTTCTAGTATTAATTTTAATATAAAAATACAATTACAAAATTACTATAATAAAATATAATTACAAAATCATAAAAAATAAAAAGAAAACAAAAATACTAATCATAATTAATGTATTAACGTAAGAAAACACAAAAGAGGGTTATTTTAGTATATAAAAAAACAAAAATAAAAAACAAAAAAAAGTATTATTTCCGAAATTAAAGAATAAAAAGATTTATTAAAAGAAATAAAGAGTAAAAAAATGTTAGTAGTGATGGTGAGAATGGGTGGCGTGGAAAAGTCAATCATTGTTAAGTTCCGACTTTTGTATATACTTGAAGAGAAAAAGTGAGTGAGATTGAGTGTATACAAAAGTGAGAGATAAAAAGGTGAGAGATGAAAAAAGAAAATGTATATGTTTTTTTTTCTTTTTTTTTTATTTTGTTTATTGTCTTCGATTTTTTCTTTTTTCTTAAAACTTAATGGGTTAGGCTCAATTTTTTTTATAACACTAAAAAAAAGTTAAAACTACAAAGTAATTACTTTGAATATATAAAAAAAAGTTATACTTTTAATTTTATAATATTTATTTAAATTATTTTATTTATTTTTATTTTTTTAAGTTAATCGAAAAACACTTTTTTGTGTTTTTAAAAGTTTTTTTAAAACACTAGTTAAACACATTTTTTTTTATTTTTTGAAAAAAAACAAATATTTATCCTGACAATTGAATGTTGACAACCGTTCCTTTTTATTTAGGTTTTATTGGATAATATGAAAACTTTTAGAAATTTTCATATTATCATAGTAAAAGATAAGTAAAGACAAAAATAATGATTTCGTTCGAATTTCAAGAAAGACAATGTACAAAGAAGAAAGATTTCGGCCATTCACGAGAAGAGGACATTGTTTGACAGACCGAAAAGTAAAAGGGGTTGAGACCATTCCCGTGGAGTTGGTCTTACACCATCACAACTAAAAGTAAAACTGATGTCGAGACTTTGGCCACATTGTCACGTGATGAAAAATAAAAATGAGGTCAAGATCTTGACCATGCCGAGAGGGTTGTGCATTGTCACGCGCAGAAAAAATAAAAGTGAGGTCGAGACCTTGGTTGAGAGAGTCATGCACCGTCACGTGTTGAGAAAAATAAAAGTGAGGTTGAGACCTTGACCATGCCGAGAGGGTTATGCACCGTCACTATTGAATGACAAAGAGTGATTATACGCAGATGAATACCATGTAAACGCTGAAATAGATTTTGAAGAAAGTAAGGGTTCGTCTGCTAATGAAGGTGCATGAATGCATGGAAATCTTCATTTTTATGTTGATATTTAGGATGATACAAAAGGTAAGAATGCTTGAATGCATGCATGAGATTCAATTTTTGTTTTTTTTTTTTACTTCTTGCTGAATGAAAGTGTATGGATTAATGAATGATAGTTTACTTTTGTTATTCTTGTTTGAATGAAAGTACATGAGACTCTATTTTTCATTTTTGTTTGAATGAGAATGCATGGAAAAACATAAGAAACTCTATTTTTCATTTTTGTTTGAATGAGAATGCATGGATGAATGCAAAAGTCTTTATTTTTTCACTTTTTCTATTTAGATAAAATCAGGTGTTGACACAATCAAATAAAAAAAATGAAGAAGTAAGGGTTAAAACAAGGATATGGAAGTTCAACAAGCCTTATGAAGAAGATGCGATGTTGTTCCAGTGATAGAAATGTTATGTGTTATGCATTAAGTTACAATGGATGAAGATGACACACTTCATAAAGAAACAAGGCATGTTACTAGAAACAAGGTATGTTAGTAGGTGGGTAGGATGTTGCAGATATGGTGCTCGTCAGAGAAAAAAAGTGACAAACAACAACAAATGATAGCAAACTACAACAAAATATAATGCATTCATCATATATCAATAGACAAGCCAAACTAGGTGTTCATTGTAACAAAATAATGAAAAAGATGCAATATTGTTCTAGTGACAAAAAGGTGACATGTGATGTGTCAAGTTGTGATGGATGAAGATGACACACTTGACAAAGAAACAAGGTATGTTACTAGGTGTGTGGATGTTGGAGATCTAGTTCTTGTCAGAGAAAAAAGTGGCAAACAACAGTGGATGACAACCCTAAACCCTATTTATAATTTTCCAACGCACGTCCATGGTTTTGTATACACTGTCGTCACCTCTAACGCACCTCCACTGATTTTGTTTGTTGTTGTGGCTGTCGGTTTGCTTTCGTCGTTCACCAACATCTACATATTTGTCAACCATTTAAGGTATGGATGATTTATTAAACGTTTTGTTGTTGATTTGGGTGGTTTTTGTGGGTTTTTGCGTTTTGGGGGTGGTACTGTGGGTTTTTTTTTTTTTTTCCGTTGGTATTGGGTTTCGAAATGGGGTGTTCCGAAACTGTCGAATTCGAAGAACAGTTCCGGAACACCCCATTCCAAAACTCATTATCAATGTGTTGGGAGTAATCCGAGGAGGAAACCTTGGAGAGACAAACAAGAATGAGAAATGAGCCAAATCACATATAGGGGAATAACACCACCTTCAACCCAAAACCTTAAGGCATTAGGTTTGTGGGTCTTCTTTCTTATATGTTACTCAACTTTCTCATTTCTACCCAATGTGGGACTTAGACTCACACTTGAATACCTAACAATCTCCCCCTCAAGTGAGAGTCACTCCTCCTCCACATTGATACATTCCCCCTCGAACGGAAGTATTCTCAACCCGAGTACATTACTCATGACCCCTCACTTGTATCGCCGTTCACACACTTATACGGGACACGCTTGCCTGAAATCACCATCAGGAAGACTTTCGATACAGGGTCAAACTGTACTCGCCAAAGCCGCAAACCAACGGCTCTGATACCACTTGATAAGGAGAATCCGAGGGGGTAAACACTGGGGAGATCTTACAAGAATGAGAACTGAGCCAACATATAAGGAAATGACACCACCTTCAACCCAAAACTTTAAGGCTTTAGGTTTGTGGGTCTTCTTTCATATATGTTGCTCAACTTTCTCATTCCTACTCAATGTGGAACTTAGACTCACACTTGGATACCTAACAATCTCCCCCTCAAGTGTGAGTCCCTCCTCTACCACATTGATACACTCCCCCTCGAGCGGAAGCAACCTCAACCCGAGTACATTACTCATGACCCCTCACTTGTACCGCCGTTCACACACTTATACGGAGATACTCATGACCCCCCACTTGTACCGCCGTTCACACACTTATACGGGATACTCATGACCCCTCACTTGTACCGCCGTTCACACACTTATACGGGACACGCTTGCTTGAAATCACCATTAGGAAGACTTTCGATACAGGGTCAAACTGTACTCGCCCAAGCCGTAAACCAACGGCTCTGATACCACTTGTTGGGAGAATCCGAGAGGGAAAACCTTGGGAAGACAAACAAGAATGAGAAATGAGCCAAACCACATATAAGGGAATGACACAACCTTCAACCCAAAACCTTAAGGCATTAGGTTTGTGGGTCTTCTTTCTTATATGTTACTCAACTTTCTCATTTCTACCCAATGTGGGACTTAGACTCACACTTGAATACCTAACAATACCCCTCACTTGAACAACGAAAATAACAGTTTAGGAATGGACAGTTTCATAACTATCATAAAACCAATCTCAACCAAGAAAGATTCACTTATCTTGATGAGAGCTAGGTACTAGTTGTCCCCCAATCAATTGCAAGAGCACAAATCCCCTTCAAGAATGAGAATCTATGGTGATCTTGAGTAAATCTTGATCAACCCCTTCAAACTCAAGGGAATATCACCAAGAAAGTCTCAAGTGATGTTTAGAAAAAGGTTTTGAAACTTTGCCAAATGGATTTCGTGCTGCAAAACGCGCAACCGCATGCTTTTATACAAAAATCTGCACTATTAAGTGAAAACAATCGATTGTTTTTGAAAAACAATTGGTTGTTTTCCTTTAGCACAAAAGCAACAAATTGTTTTTCAGAAATAATTGATTATTTTTGTTTTGCAACACTTTTTCTCTTAAAATGATTTTCGAAAATGGTTTTTCACTTGAATAACATGGAGAATATTGCAAGCAAATGATTAAATGACACACACAAATGCAAATATGATCTAAAGAATTTCTATACTACCTCAACCAAGGTCCAAAGCAATCTTCATCAACTCTTTAAAGCTCCATGAAATTTCTTCATCAAATCTTCAATTTAAGAGCATCTTTGTTAATTCTAACAATGTTCACAAAGGCTCAAGGTTGTCACCATCTTGATGTGCATTGGTGCTTCTGACTCATCTTGAGCTTTAATGTGTCTGGCCATGGATCTAGTAATTGGTCCTTGCTTGGGCCTTCTTCCATCATCCTCTCCCTTTTGAAAAACATTTTTCCTCAAATCTGAATCATCTGCCTCATCATTAGTACTACCTGCAAAAGGAATCAAGTCAGTCACATTAAAGGTAGTATGTACACCGTAGTCATCAAATCCAATTGGTAAGCATTATTATTGATCTTTTTAAGGATTTGGAAGAGTCCATCGCCACAGCGACTGAGTGTTGACTTTCTTTGTTTTGGAAATCTATCTTTACTCAAATGGAGCCAAACCCAGTCACCCTCTTCAAAAATTATCTCCCTCTTCCCCTTATTGTTTTGCCTAGCATATTTTTCACTTTGTTGTTGTATTTGTAACTTAACCTTCTCATGCAATTTCTTCACAAATTCAACCTTTGATGCCCTTTCTTCATGGATAAAATCTTGTGGATTGGACAAAGGTAATACATCTTTAGGTGTGAGAGGGTTAAATCCATATACAACCTTAAAAGGTGAATGTTAAGTAGTTTTGTGAACTACTCTGTTGTAGGCAAATTCAATATGGGGTAAGTACTCATACCAAGATTTGTGGTTTCCCTTCAAGATAGCCCTCAACATAGTTGATAGAGATCTATTGACAACTTTAGTTTGTCCATCCATTTGAGGATGACATGAAGTAGAAAAATTAAGCATAATTCCTAACCTTCCCCAAAATGTCCTCCAAAAATGACTAATGAACTTATAATCTCTATCTGAAACTATAGTTTTGGGCAACCCATGAAGTTTAACTACATCCTTGGAAAGAGCTTGGAGATGTTGCTTGCATCATCTACCTTGTGGCATGGAATAAAATGAGTCATCTTGCTAAACCGGTCCACTATCACAAAGATAGAATCAAAGTCCCTTTAGGTTCTAGGCAAACCAAGGACAAAGTCCATACTAATATCCTCTCAAGGTGCACACGCAACAAGTAATGAAGTGTATACTCTATGAGGCATAACTCTAGACTTAGCTTGTAAACAAGCAATGCATTTATAACAATACCTTTGAACATCCTGCCTCATATGAGGCTAGAAAAAAAATTCTTTAGAACATGCACAGTTTTCTCTACCCCAAAATGTCTCATGAAACCTCCTTATGTGTTTCTTTTACAAGGAGCTTTCTGTGTGAACCAAGGGGTATGCACAATTTTCCTTGTTTAAAAAGATACCCATAACTTACATATTAAGTTTTTGTTGACAATGAACAAAGATGGACGAGTGATGAGTATATTTTTATTCATAATTAGAGTATTTAACCTTTATCCTGACATGCACCATATACAATATTCATCATGATATACATACATTGATTGGTTTTACATGCATTTATTTTTTTATCTCATAATTATCATTCATCTTTAAACAGTAAATTTGTAAAGTTGTGCGCATAAGTCTCATTGAATCAAACATATAATTTGAAACTAAGAGAGAGCCTGACTTGGGAGGTTTGAAGAAATAGTTGAGAATTAAAGTAGTGGAAAACAATTTGAATGGTCTTAGAAAACTGGGAGGGAAGCTTAAAGCAATACAAAAGGAATTTTCAGAAGCCGATACGGTTATTGCGACTGTTGGAAGTAGAGGTTCAATCATTAGTCATTATCGCTCTTGCACATGCACCATTGAGATGTTTCACCTTTCAAGATTTCCAATTAATACCTATTATCGAAGAGTTTCAAAGGATTTTGGATATTTCTTTTAAAGGGAAAGTTCCATATACTACCTGAAGCATTACGCCTATGTGTTTGCATTATCAGACATTATGAAAATATCTCGTATGCATTATCAGACATTAAGAAAATATCTCATAAAGAGTTGAATGATAGGATGGTCTTTTTCTTTTTCTTTTAGAAAACAAGTTTTAAAATTATTCTCATAAATAGTTTATAAGATCAAAATCAAACACGTTCTTTTAATCTCAAAAGTGATAACCATACAGATCTATGATTAACTCAAGACATACCTCATGCATTACAGCGAGTGTACTCTGATTATCCTAGAACAAAATTGGTAGAGAGAAAGAAATTGAACTTAAAGTTAGGAGAGTGAAACGATGGACACAGTGAAATGTGAAAGCAGAAAGTAAGAAAGAAAATGGATAGCCCTAGTGGCACTAATGAGGGGCAGTAAGAACGCTCACAAATTAACTGGATGTCAAAAGCCCGAGCCTGTGAGTGATTTATTTTTTTAATAAAAAACTGTATATAATTAATTTAATATTATATGTGTTGTTAACTTGTTAATGTGCAATTTAAGCAAAATGTTTTATAGCATTTTGAGTTGTATTTTAATTCAAATAAGTGTCACATCCTATATATCTCTTATATTTATTTGAGAAAACAAAGATCAATAATATTATTATCTTGTCAATCATATATAAATTTATATGATGATGACTAAATATTATTATCACCATAGTAAAAATATATTTTTTTCACTAAATTATTTTTATTTGAGTTATTTTCGTTATTATGTTATTATAATTTTTTTTATAATTTTTCAAGTGCTTTTTAATAAATATAAGATATATTCAGGAGGATATTGAGATTTTGTAATACATAATTAGAACTACATTGTAGTTAACTCATAACGTGGCAGATATATAAAAGAGTTGTTTACACGTACTTAAATTTTAGATGGTTTTACTATTTACTTAAGTTTTTTATTTTTAAATTTAATAATATAATCTGAAATGTATAATTCAAAGATGAATTTTCAAATTATATGTATGATGGAATGAATTTTCAGGTTATATATGATGGTCGCATTTTAGATTGCAGGAGAATGTGTTGAATATATTATATTAATTAAATATTATATTAACTTCAATTTTATATGTAAATAATTTAGACTTATATTCACTGTTTTTATATTATATTTAATATATTACATGTAGAAAGACAACTATTTCTCTTTTTTCACAAGGCTAATTTTTGTTATATTTAATATAAAAAAAGTTAATTATGTGTAGAAAGAGTGTCACTCTTTCCATTCTTATTTTTCCACAAGGGGAAGTGCGACTTGATGTTTTACTTAACCAATACCATTCAAACATTAAGAATTTCAAATTTCTAGATTGATTGACTTTTCTACCGTAAGACCACATTAAGCATATTGTAAAATTTTAGTTTGATATCATCTTAAAAAAAGAAATAGGAAGGACGTTTTCCTCATCCATTTTTCTTTTGGTTGCTTTTTTCAAGTGCTTGTTTCTGTGATCAAAGTACTCTAATATATAGGTATTTTATTTAAGGGCAGTGGAGGATAATAGTAAATGGCAGTGAACAACCACAAAATATTTATAGAAAAAAATTAGATTAGAAGCACCAAAATGTACAAGAAAAAGGTTATATCTAGGTATTTAAAGCTAACAAGTACTTAGACTTTTTATTTTTCTTTCTTCTTGAGGTAAGAGTCAACAATTGTCTTTGTAAATTACAATTTATAACCGACATTGACATTGAAATAACTTAACATCAACGGTACCTCATGTATTCAGCGAAATAATTACTTAAAAAAGAAAACCTTGATCTATCAAATGTTGGAAAATGGTAAAAAGTGCTCTACATAATCTCCTAAAATACAATCATTCAGTTAAAATTGGGATCTAGCATCATGCCATACATGAATCAAACAAATAATTCTGGTAACTTCTGAATTCTCCAAAAAGGAAAGGAGTGTCTATGAATTTAAGTTGGTCTGTTCCCGAATCTCGCACGCATTTTGTCATATGTTTTAGAAACCAAAAGAAGTCTTGGATCATCTTCAGGTATCTCTCGATCCTGCAATTCAATGGGAAGATATAGCTTTGATTATAACATGTGTGACCATTAGAAAACAATTAAAAAAAGTGAATTCAATAAAAAACGACGAGATTCATATCCTTCAATTGAAGTATTTCATTTGTTTAAAACTGCAATACAAGTATTTCAACGAATATCTGAATAAGAAATCATTCAGTAAACAAAGAAATGAAAACTTAGTGTGCCCCTTTGCATGATGAATCACTTTTCCAATCCTATAACACTGCCCTATTCAAGGAATAGAGCTCTTGGCAATGTGACAAAACAAGATTGAATGGCAGTGCACAAGGACCTGTTAACGATACCGGATCACAACTCATACTAATTAATATCCCCAATCTAGATAAAACAAATTGCAACCTTTGCTATATGATTCATAACTCTTTATCACTAAGATGAATATACAAACTATCAAGAGAAGCTATTTCAAAGAACAAAAAAGAACGAGATGCTATAAATAGGCGAATAACTCACTTTTAAGCCTTGGTAATACGCTTCTACTGCAAGAAATGAAGCGTTAACTTTCCGAGATCGCATCATGTCCCATATGTAGTTAGCAGTGGTATATCCCCCAGTCTACCATTTAAGAAATAAGAACAAAATACACATTATAAATTCCAGAGAACAAATATAAACTTTGTATCAAGCTAGTAACGAGATAGAGTTTCAATACCTTTTCTCTTGCAGCTATAAGCAGGAGCTCACTTCCCAATTTGCTATTCACAAAATAGTTTCTTTCGTTCATCCTTACCTACATTTATAAAATAATATTTGTAAGCCTTTGAAGAGATCAGATAAATCACACCGTGACAAAGTTGACGTCAAAGCTAAGAGGACCTACCAGAATATCTTGAGCAATTTGCATTCCTTTCTCAGTGTACCCAGCCATTGCCCCTTCTGCAAGAGTCTGCAGACATGTTCACTCAATATGCATTTTATGCAAATTGTTTAAAAAACAATCATTTCGAAGCACAGTTCAGCGAGGTAAGGGTGAAACAAATTTTAAACTACATGTATCATGCGTTAGATGCATGACTGGAAAATTGGCATTTTTTAAGTTTGGGCATACTCGCACGAGTCACAAAATGCCAGAAGGGTGTTTATCCATACTTACATCATCCTCAAGATCATTTAAACAAGAATAAACATTGAGATACAATACTTGAAAATCCTAGAAACTTTGACCAGACTCACCACAAAAAGTTCTGCAGCAATAGGCCTTCCCTCATTTATGTGGTTCTCAAAAGTTTGAAGACCACGGTCAATATCTCCTGCATGACAATAGCACCTGCAAAATAATGGTAAACAGACATAAACTAACTTCTTCAATAATGCATCAGGAGAACAGGTATCAGTAGAATTAAACAGAAGGATCAATTCTAGAGCAAAAAATAAAGTCATTTAAGGATTCTTTTTATTCAATTTTTTTGAAAAAAAAAGTTTGAATTAATACACAATTTTTATTATGTTCTTTATTTATTTTTATAAAAAATAGTGATTATTTAATGATTTTGTGTATTTTATCTTTTAGGTTATACAAAATATGCATCTTACGATTCATAATAAGATTCGATTTCCGATTCAAAATACATAAAACCGATTCAGATTTGAATCTCGATTCTATAACCATAAACAACACAACTATGAAAAATCATATATAAGGACTAAGGCCTATGACATGCATATGACATACTACGTATAACAAAAACAGCTTTATAAAAGCTACATGACAAAAGATAATCACTATTCAACACTCCCCTTCAAGCTCAAACATATAAATTGCATGCACTAAGCATGGAACATATAAACTGAATTCGAAGTCCTCTTAATGGTTTAGAATGTGTGTTCATATAAACAATGTGTGTTCATACACTCCAATGACGTGTTCATATATATAAAACTAATTGACAATAAAGCTCTCAGAAATCATACATAATGGCTAAGGCCTATGGCATGCCTATGACATAGGTATAACAAAAACATCTTTATAAAGGCTACACAACAAAAGATAATCATTATTCAACAAAGTTCAAATTGAAAGCGTATTTACCTATCATATCAACCAAATTTAACAAGTTTGGTTTGTTACATGCATGCCTATATACAAAAAAGTCATAGTCTACTTGCAGAAGATATTAGATGTTTAATAACGAATTCAATAGAAGTGTTCTGAATATTGGAAAATGGATAAAACATAGAATCTTAAACGTTACTAATGAATTGGTCAATAGTATATTTATAAAATATATATATATATATATATATATATATATATATA
>Ga0123340_1007177_pt1 | contig 10636 bp, 9 predicted proteins | sample SirMexnodulemix_FD_89961 | JGI IMG/M metagenome (GOLD analysis project Ga0123340, IMG submission 89961) | Root nodule microbial communities of legume samples collected from Mexico - Siratro Mexico nodule mix | ecosystem: Host-associated > Plants > Roots > Nodule | place: Mexico: Nepantla...
ATATTTTTCAAACCATTTTTTAAAAGAAATAATTTTTAAAAACCTGAAATTATAAATTCTCTTTTCTCCATCTTTTAAATAAAAATTAAAATTCAGTTCAGAATTTGACTTGTTTTTCAACCGAATTACATTTTTTTTCTTTATTAAAGTAAACAGCAGTTTTTTTCAGGTGGGGAGTATCACTTATGTAAAAAAGAAATATAATTTTGTTTGGTTTAACGATATGGCAGTTTCGTACCAGATGAAGCTAATTCTTTCATTCTGGTAATCAAACATTGTCTTCTTCGCCTAACTATTCAGCACACAACATGCATTGACAAACATATATACTGAAAGTTTGAAGAAAACGATGATGAAATAATCAATTGTCAGTTAAAACCATGAGACCGCAAAAATGCTTCATGGATAAAATGAAACAATCCCACACTCAATTTATCGGATGAGAAATCTGAACCTCAAACATGTGGCTCCAGTGTTCAAGAACATTAAATGCCCAACGAATGCGAATTTCAAAATTCAAGCAGTTACTGTATTGAATATCCACCAAATCAGTAAAAAACTTGAGCATTCTTGGACAGTTTTTGTTTCTCACTTTGCTCACTGGAATGCAAATAAATTATCGATGCAGAAAATTGAAAGTTTTAGTGAATTGTTACCTGTTGTGGCAAGTCGGAGTCCGTATCCGCTTCTGGAATATAGAGGTTTTGACGAGCTGGTGGTCGAATGTAACCATAAACGGCATCGATTTCGAAGATTCCGACGATTAGCAAGAACCCGAGCATGCACATCCTTTGCACCAACATCATCGTTTTGAAATTTCGGTGCTACTAATGAATGTTGTGGCTACAAGGAAAGAAAGTTGAAATTGAGGAAAGAGGAGGGAGGTGATGGATCAAAATCCTAGAACACCGTTCCTATATATATATTTATTGCGTGATTTGAATATTCTACCTCCCCCAGCTATGAATTTCGCTGTGTATTGAGTTCTTTATAGAGTTCACACTTCACAATTTGCATAGTGTAATGAACCGATCCATGTGTCGACCTGTGTTGGAACGCCAGCTGTACGCACAGGATTTAAATATGGTGACAGTTTAATTTGGATTATGGAATATCCTAATATTCGCATTTGGAAAAATATTTAATAAATTGTGCAGTTACCAACAGAGTCAATGATGAAAAAGAGAAATTATTTTTTCTTCCTTTCCCAGTTATTAAAAATCTCTAAAAAAAAAAACAGTTTTTTTCTTTGTTTTTGCCTGAGTTATGATTTATGCTGAGTTTTAAGAAAGGGAAAGAAAAGAATTCAAATTAGGAAAGGAAATGAAAAATACAAAAATGGGTAACTTGAAAAGATGAATATAGTCAAAGCAAAATTAATTTCAATAATAATAATGATAATAACAATGTAACGAAAGAAAGTAATATTTATAATAAAATAAATATATTAAATCTGACACGTTCGCTAAAGTATTTTCTTGTCGTTACATAAATTATTTATTTCCAGAGAACAATGTGAGTTTTGAAAAATATATAAAAAGAAACAATTTAGTGACATTTGACAATAAAGGCGGTTTTTTATATTTAAAAAAAAAGACAGAGGACGTCATAACAGATTTTTTGGTCTCAAATTATAAAAATGATTTTTTTATTAAAAAAACTGTAAAATATATCTATAAAATGAAACTTTTTTTTAATGACCTTTGACTATAACAAGTCAAATGTTTAATTGTGACAAAAAAAAAAATGGAAATAACAAGTAATCGATTTCTAGAGCTCCCAATTAAACTAAATATTGAATCATAAATGAAATCCTGAAACAAAAGTAGCTTAAATTAATAGTTTGCACGATCCATGAAAACTTACAAAAAAGCATTCTGTGAGAAAGATATTTTATCACAACGATAGCGATATGTTTTGCTTTAATTGGAGTTGGATTTACTTTTCCTTTGTTTGGGCTAAGAGTATAAAGTTTATTATTGGAACTACGTGAAGGACATGCTAATGCTAATTAATTAAGTGCTAATCATGGTTAATGCCTAAATGGTGATGCGGTCAAAAGACAAAACCAGTTGTTCCTCCCCAAATAAGCAAATTAGAATATTGATAACTTGATTTGCTTGTTAATATTTGCCCTTTTACATCCAACGTAACTTTTTTTTTTCTTGTTAATATGATATTTAGTATAGACAAATGACTTACTATTTGACTGATAAATGCAAATCATTATGAGTAGTATTTCATTTTGAAATCTAAAATAATTAAATAAAGATAATAAGTAATTTGGTAATTATGTAGATTTATCAGAAGGTATAAAAATTATTCTAAAGAATAAAGAAGTTGATTCAATAAATTTTGTTTCATACAGAAGGGAGAGAAATCATAAAAAATGAATATAGTATTTGAAAATAAGTTTAATTTGAAAATATTATCAACTTCACTATAAACTCAATCAACATTATAATTTTTCAATTTTTTTTAATCATAGATAATTTTAATGGGAAGTTATATGTTATTTTATATGGATAATTATTTTATTAATACATAGTATTGCTAACCTTCTGGGGACTTCTGTTAGAGAAATGATTCTATTTAAGTTTATGGAAATTATTATAAATATTTTTTTTAATTTACTATATCTATATATTGTTCAACAATTTTATTTTTACTGGAGACTTATATACCTAACGAACAAAATAAGGATCCAAGGATTTTTGGACGACGAAGTCGACAATGCCACAAAAAACACCTTGCAAGATTCGAACCGTGACGATCTCTACCTCAGCTCTAACTCACTTGTTGGTTCATATGAATGACTTGTTATAGAGAAAGAAATATCCCCGTCAAAGGTGCACCATTATCATTGTCAAAGAAACTACGACAAACATGAGCGATAGGAAAAACCCGCATCTTAGTTTGCCAATTCTTCTTCAATTGCGGTCACAACAACTTATTAGTGCATTGAGTCACTTTTTTTTTCCACTTATATTATAATAAAATATATATGATTAATTATATAATATAAAATAATAATAATAATAATAATAATAGTTAACAATTATTATTATTAAAATAATAATAAAATTTTTAAGATAATAATAATAATAATAATAATAATTTAATTTTAATTTGAACTTTAAAATAATTAGTAATTTTGTAATTCTATCAACTAAACAAATAATAATTCATAAATTATATTTAACAAATTAATTATATTTTATTTTCAATTATTTTCAATTAAAAAATTATAATCTTAAAATTTTATCAATTAAAAATTTTTAAAAATGTCACTTACATCACTTAACATCTTTAAAAACAAGCAGAGCCAAAATGATAAACTGTAATTTCAAATTTAAAATAAATCAAGAAGGTCATGTGTATGTATATAATTATGTGGTAACACAATTCTATCTTCTTAATCAATGGAGGCATGCACGCAAGTCCAATTAAGGCAGACAGAAACAGAGCTCCAAAGCAAGGGGTTGTGAAGAAAAATGCATTTTAAATGTGCTTTCCATCTCATGCAGTGTATTTTCCGCAACCTTGTCACATAATTGGCCCTCCCAATTCAAAAGGGTTTCCCTTCATTTCCAACAACAAACTTCATGAATCAACAAGAGCAACCCAAAACCACAAGAACATGATGAGGAAATCTAGAAGGTCTCTTATGGCGTTCCCAATACTCATACACACCCTATGCCTCCTTTTCTTCCCACACTCCCTACTTTCTGAAGACAACAATTTCGTTCGTCAGCCAGCTGCTCAACTCATCCTCACACCCCACCAACGCTCCCATTCTGATCCCCAACAGGTTCGTAACAATTTATGACTATTAACTTCATGCATAGATCAATTATGCTAATGTCCACGTTTGCAATTTGGTTATTATAGGTGCATATTTCATTGGTGGGGAAAGAGAAGATGAGGGTATCGTGGGTAACGGAAGGGAAGCACGCAGAATCTGTGGTGGAGTACGGAACGGAGTCAGGGGAATATAGCGCAAAATCAACGGGGGAGCATACCTCGTACCGATATTTTTTGTACAACTCCGGCAAGATTCACAACGTTGTTATTGGTCCTTTGAAACCAGGCACCACTTACTTCTACAGGTGTGGAGGGTCGGGTCCGGAGTTTTCTCTCAAGACACCTCCATCCAACTTCCCTATTGATTTTGTCGTCGTTGGTAAGTCATTGTCGTTGGGAATTAATATTATTAAATTTTTTGCTTCACCGTTTGGTTTGCTTCTGTCTGGGTTCTAGTTTGGCATAAACTGTTGAGTTTATTTGCACGTTAGTGTGAGTGAGATTGATGTGTTCTTGAAGGCAACGCCAAAGATGGCGTGGGACGGGAACATGAGGATAAAGGAATCTTTAAGGATTAAAGAGTGGCTTAAGTGTACACCACTTGTTTGGCAGTTGCCAAACTTGCCTAGGAAAAAACAATAGCCACTCAATTTTTTTAGAATATGTCTGAACTGTTTACACTTTAGAAAAAAATTATTTTTTTAATATTTCTATTATAAAATATTAATTAGGTGTCGTAAAAGGGTCATTCTTGTTTATTATAAACTATTTTCTTTTTCTATTTTTTAATTCTGTCGATGTGGTGGAGAAGAACTCAGCTTCTTCTTATCCTTTTTTTCTATTGGGCTCTGACTTCAATAGTAATATACATAAATAGAAAACAAAATTGGGCCTTAGTATGAAATTGGCCGAAAGACGCATTCTAACATGTAATCAGTGCTGGTTGGTACCATTTGTTATAGAATCTCTTTAGACAAGTTACTCCTTATATTTTTCAAATAAAAACAAATTATTTACGAGTTAAAAAACTAAGAAATTATAAGATTTTTTAAAAGAAAAATATGATACTTTGGTATTTCCACTTTTTGCTCAAATTCAAATTACAACTCATAGATTATTACTTTATTATAACATTCTATTTATAGTTATTTTTATTGTTTTGATATAATATTTTATTATGGATAGCAATTGGCTTTAAACGTATTGTTGAAGTGATTATTAGAGGGTGCCACACAAGGTTACATCTAATTAATTATGCCAGTACAAATGATTAAAATCTTCGTAACATAAAATGCTAAAAAAAACTAAACAACCCATCACCTCCTAAACAGAGTTTTTTATCATATAATGGTTTTTAAGCATTAAAGGTTAGATAAGCAACGGATAGATTTTAGCTTCAAATGGGACAAGTGAGATGTGTCTTAATAGAATTCATTGTTAACAAAAAGTTGAGCATTTAAGAACTAGAATTGCAGTTGCCCCAGTTCCTTGACCCTTTTTCTTACATGTATCTCTTGTTTTTATCGTAAAACAACATGAATCATGAATCATATGAATCACTTATATTTGTTGTTTTACCATTTGTACCATGTGCAAAGAGATGTCTATGAATGATGTTTATTGTGTTGTGTATGATTCTATGTAGGGGACTTGGGACAGACTGAATGGACTGCATCAACCTTGAAACATGTTGAAAGCAGAGATTACGACGTGGTATTGTTACCAGGAGATCTATCTTACGCAGACTCCCAGCAACCTCTGTGGGACTCCTTTGGTCGTTTAGTGGAACCCTATGCTAGTAAAAGGCCATGGATGGTTACTGAAGGCAACCACGAGATTGAGATTTTCCCCATTATTTACCCACAACCCTTCCAAGCCTACAATGCTCGTTGGCCTATGCCCTTCCAACAAAGTGCTTCCACCTCAAACCTCTACTACTCCTTCGAGGTTGTAGCCACCCACGTCATCATGCTAGGTTCCTACACTGACTTTCACGCCCAATCACAACAATACAAGTGGCTTCAATCTGATCTCGCTAACATTGACAGGGTCAAGACACCTTGGGTCATTGTGTTGTTGCATGCACCTTGGTATAACACCAATGAGGCACACCAAGGTGAAGGTGAATCCATGAGACAAGCCATGGAACAATTGCTTTATAATGCCCGCGTTGATTTGGTTTTTGCTGGTCATGTTCACGCATATGAACGCTTCGTACGTCACACTTCCATTTTTTTTTTAACTTACTATTTATTTTGTGTTGTTTTTACTAACTAGTTAAATCCATCGCAGACTCGAATTTACGATAATGAGGCTGACTCGTGTGGACCCATGTACGTGACAATTGGAGACGGAGGAAATCGAGAGGGACTTGCTTTAATGTAAGATGCTTACGTTTTATTAATAATTTTAATTTGAAATTTTCAAATTCTTTTTCATTTTTTTCATTGGGATCTTGAGACGAATATGTTATTGTATATTTATTGTTGATACTAGGTTTAAGAAGCCTCCAAGCCCGCTCTCGTTGTATCGAGAACCAAGCTTCGGACATGGGAGGTTGAGAATACTAAATGAAACACATGCACATTGGTCGTGGCACCGAAACAACGACACTGATGCAGTTGTAGCTGATGGCCTTTGGATAGAGAGTTTAAGCAGTTCCAAAGCATGTTGGAAACAACAAGATGCTCCCAAGGAAGAGCTATAAAATTGTACTTGGAGAGGTAATTTTTCCTATAGCACGTAATCTGTTTGATATGATGCGAGAAGCTCAATGCAGTTACAATATTGTGTTTGAACTCGATGAACGATTCAAATATACGCCACTTGAACCCCTCTATACCAATATTTATCATTTGAATCTAGAAAAAAAATGTTTGTTTCGGCCCCCATTATCATTTGTGATAAACTTTTAGGCCCCACAGGACTCAGGAGACAGAAGCAGTGCACATCCACACACAGTTATCATGATGCCACTCTATAATGCATTAAGCAGAGTATTTCTGAAATGAAAAATTTAGAAAATTATTTATCAGGTTCCACTATCAGTTTTTAAAATTATATTGGAGTGGAGTCGTCTATTTTGACCAATATTCATTTCGAGAGAAAAGTCCACAGTGCAACAGCAGAAAATGAAATACAATGCAGAGGATAATTTGGCTTAGAAAAATATGAAAAATACAGTGCAACTAGCTTTTTACATTTCAATTTGAAAAGGGACCCTCGAATTCCGAACGTGGGTGGACCTAACCATTTCCATTTTTTATGAACACAAAGCAAAGCCACCAAAACATGACTTATTCAACCCTTCCAGTGTCGTCATAATAATAGATTCTTTTTTACACACGCTCCACCCGCTCCTACGGTCCACCACGTACGGTCCTCATCAACTCACTCAAATCAAATCATCCAATCAACGGCGCAGATTAAATCCTCCGTAGCTTCTCGCCTTTGATCACCGGATTCGCCCGAGCTATCTCCTCTCTCCCCACCGCCTTGAAATCAAAGCCACACGCGTGTTTCTCGGGGTACCTGTGGGTCCCACAGAACGTGGTTCCACACCTGCACTGGAACCCGGTCAACCCCACGCGCTTCCGACACGCGCCGCACCGGTTCGTCTGAGGCGGTGCGCACGTGTCCGGCGCGGTCACCACCGCCGGTTGAGGGAGGGATTCAACCGGCGCAGGCAAGGAAACCACAGCGGTGGCGGAGGCGACGGTTGCTGTTGCTGCTGCGGAGGAGGAGGAGGAGGATGAAGTTAGAGCGGTTTCGATGGTGGATTTGGTTTTGGCTTGTTCTTCTTCCTTGAGCCGGATGTCTCTGTAGCATTTGGAACAGAGATTCATGGTGGCGGGGCTACCGAAGAAGCCGCAGTTGTTGGAGCAGAGCCTGTGACCCTCGGGAGCTTGGCATCGGTGTTCTTCCGCCATGGTTGGATCTGTGAGAAAAAAATCTACAACGAAGGATGCCGAATATTTGAATGGTGGGATTGATGATTGGGCGAAGAATTGAAAAAGTGATGAATCTGGGTTGGGAATTATTAGGTATAATTAGAGAAATCACAGATTGGAAATCGAAGAAAGGAGTGGCGAAAATAGGGAATTTTAGTTTGTACAACTCAAGTTACAAGAAAATAATTCTTTTAATTTAAATTGTAGAAAAAGTAGATAGAAAAATAAAGGGGTATTGATAGGGGAGAAGAAGGAGAGAGAGTTAGTACCTGATTTATAAGGAGTGAATAAGAAGAAGACGATGAAGATAAGAACGAAAGTGGTTAGAGGAAAGAGGAGAGAGAGAGAGAGGAGAGATGAAAGAATCTTAACGGAGAATGATTAACAGAGTCGGAACTGTGAGAGGATATTAAAGAAAGAAAAAGAGGAAGGCACGGCGAAAGGAGACAAATTGGTGTTAATCATTTTCAAGTGCTCCTTCTAAAAGGATATTTGTGATTAATTAATAATTGATTAATTAAAAGTTATGTCGTGGAGATTTGGGAGGAGAAAATTATGCATTATGGTTAATTAGATTTGTGATAAACTGGTTTTGGCTAACGTGAGAATGGAAAACAGACAGGCTGGCTTTGACGGCAGTGTTGTGGTGGAGAAGAAGGCAACCGGCACGTAAAGTTCAACGAACCTCGCCATATATTTAGAGACAAATACTAAAATATAAGTCACCATGTTCAGATTGTAAATAATTAAATAAGTGGTTAAATGAAAACGCGGTAGAAAAATTAAAAACGAGGGAGATTAAGTGGCGGCGTGTTTGGTGATAATGCTTTGGACTTAGTTATAGTTAGACTCAGATTAGACCCACCCCAATTCACCTGCAGGATCTATTTTAAAATAAGTAATAATCATGAAAAAAAAGATTCAGCTTATCTCCTGGCTCAACCAACGTGCCAAATTCATTTTTCAACACTGCATTCACACTCCACAAGCTGTAACACAAGTGTTAATTTACTTTCTTAGGTAATTAATATATAGATAAAGGACCTGTGTCTTCACTAATATTTTTTAAATTAGTTAAATAGCTCTTTGTTATAAATATACTTATAAGATCAATCTCAAAATTAATATATATGAACAGGAAAATTGTCTCGTATTTTCTCTTAAATATACTTATATAAATTTTTATTAAAGCTGTCAAAATTATTTTGATCCAGTGAGCATAACGCAAGAAAAAGGTTGGTCAAGACCTTAGACATTATGATGAAAATTGATTTCAACAATATATGCGCTAATTCATACTTTTTTTCTTGTGTGTACTCGTTTTACTAAAAAGTAGTTATATTTTTTTTAAAAATTGAGAGGTTAATATTTATTTTATTAAAAATTATTTATATTGTAGAATTTACTCACTTAAATTTTAAAAATATATTTTATTATTTTAGATTTATATATTTTTTAAAATTGAGCATGTGTGTTTTGTTGGTCCAAAATGAAGTCCGATTGAACCTAAAAATGTAGAACTCCCAACGAGAACATTCTAACATAATTTATTGGGTTTGAGAAGCCAAAAATGCAGGAAACATACATCACCCAAATATTTTAATATTTATTTAATTAACATATCACATTCAAAATAATTTATTTTTTTAAGAGATTTACATACGTTATTACAAAAATTTAATCCAAACATAATATATATAATAAATACTAATATTTTTTTCATCAAACAAAATAAATTAGTAATTCAAAAACTTTTATAATAAAAAACTAAATAATAACTACAGAGTAAACATATAATTATGGTTGATTTTTCTTAAGTACGCTTAAATAACTTATATCTTCTCCAATTTTAAAATTAACACAAATTTTGATTATGTTTTTAGTGAAATACATGAATTTTTTCTAACTTTTAAATATAATTTTGTCTTTTTTTATGTTTTAAAAAACATTTCCTTTATATGCTTTCTAAAATCACCTTCATCTTTATTGATTTACTATAAAAACAAAAAAAAAATTAAAATATGTTTATAAATAAAAAATTAAGCAATTTAATTATTCAAAAATTGTTTTCTCCTTTCTTGAAGTCTTCTTAAATTACGGTCAAACATTGTGAGATGATCCCCTGGTTGGAACCAGTATCCAATGTCATTATATGAATATCCGGAGAACCACAATGACAATGTTACAGGACAAAAGTAAATTCTTTTATAATTATTATTAATAAAATAATAATTATACACCTTATTTTTTGTATTTATATTTATATAAAAATACATGTAAATATAACAATAAGTTAACGATTTTGATTATATATTTTGTAGCCACTTTTTTTTCCTGCTGAAATAATAATTTCGTAAAATATATTTTTTTATATTTATAAGATAATAGATAATTAAGTGACATTATAATTTTTATAATAGTTTTAATATATAATTATTAAATTATTCAACTTGTTTACGAAATTTTTATATTTTAAGAATTTAATTTTAAAGTTTCATAAACTTTTTACTTAAATTTTAGTTTGTTTTAAAATAAAATAAGTAAGAAAAATGCTATTTTATTATAATATAAGGGATGTGAGTATGTTTTATTAAATATATATATGGAATGTAAAATTTATTTAAAAATTAGAATAAGTGTGCATGTGGTTTTATTAAAGATGAAAGAAAAAAAATTAGTATTTATTTTAAAACTGGAGAAGGTTCGTTAAATTCGCAGAATCAAATAGGACTATGTACAAGTTGTAAAAAGGTACGATTATTATTTGAATTAAAAGGTTTATCTATGAGGTCATTGGATCTTCCATTAATCTTTTTATAGAATCAAAATAAATATTTAAACCAAAATTTTATTCAACAAGTAGAAATATATATATATATATA
>Ga0123340_1007178_pt1 | contig 10635 bp, 3 predicted proteins | sample SirMexnodulemix_FD_89961 | JGI IMG/M metagenome (GOLD analysis project Ga0123340, IMG submission 89961) | Root nodule microbial communities of legume samples collected from Mexico - Siratro Mexico nodule mix | ecosystem: Host-associated > Plants > Roots > Nodule | place: Mexico: Nepantla...
AAAAACAATAAAAAACCTCAAAAAAAAAAAAAAAAAAAAAAAAAAAAAAAAAATATAAAAATTTTATAGCCCAAAAAAAAAAAAAAAAAAAAAAAAAAAAAAAGGTGATCATTTGTTCATCCTATGATCTTGAAAAAGTTAATTCAGCAATTTGAAGAAGAATATTGGTAACTTGCATGAACATGAGAGAGAGAAAAAGATAAAGGTTATCATAGTATGATTTGTTCATTCTATGATCTTGAAAAAGTTAATTCAGCAAAGTAATTTCAAGAAGAGTATTGGTAACTTGTATGATTTCTCTCAATGTTTAAAATTGATTTAAAGGTCTTTATAAATTCTTTTGATTAATTAAAGATTAATTGAGATGATTTTAATATAAAGTTGTCAATTTTAATCAATTAAAAATTTATTTTAATTCATTAAAATAGAACTTGATGATTTATTATAAATTTTTAATTATTAAAATAAGTTTTTAACATATTACAATAAGTTTCAAGTGATTCTAATTATTTTAATCGATTAAAAGAGTGAGCTCGTTAAATTATAAATATTTAAATGATTTTAATCTATTAAGATATTCTTCCTCTTCGATTAAACAAATATAAACACGTTCTAACATATTAAAATATTGTTAATTCATTAAAAGGGAATATAACACTTCAAACATAGCTAACTTAACCAAAACAACATCAACAATAAAAAAAATTACGTGATGAAATGAATAAAATACAAACATATCTTACTTTATATACAATGCAATTTATTCTTTTTCTAGTTTTTGTATTTATTCAAGATTTTCATTTTTATGTGATGTAATTTGTTCACTTGTTTTCTCGTTTCTGAACTCATTTCAATGAATCCTATATAAAATTAAATAAATCTTAAATTTTTCGTTATACATAATATAATTTTCAGTATATTAATTATAAGTAAAAAAACTAATTATATATAATTTTTTAATCTAACTCAAGTTTCAAAATTTAGTTACATTAAAAACACATAACTAAGTCGGATTTAAAAATGTACATTCTTCTAACATATCAATCTTAAATTTAAACTTCATAGATATATTTTCTTAAAAGTTTAAATACATTTGGAATACCTAAACTTTCAGTTTATATTGAAGTGTTTGAAACTTTGTTCACTTTCAATTAAAACAAAATTCACCTCAGATTAATTTTCAAACTTAAATTCCAAAAACACCTGGAATATATATACATCTATATATAAAATATCAAATGAACAAAATTATTATATAAATACAAGAGAGTAATGATTATCTAAAACTAAAGGTTTCTATTATATTATCTCTCTTTCTAATTTACCTGCGGGCAGCTTCCTATGCTTCATTCTCAAAATTTTGACCAATGTTGTGGTTAGATTGAAGAGAGAATAAAAAAAAAATAGATGGTTATTTATATTAAGAGGAAAAGAACAAAGAGTGAAGGAAAATAATTGGAAATGATGTACTTATTAATTTGATTAATTTTATATATAAAAAATAATTTATAAATAAATTAAAATAAAAAATATTATAAAATTTAATAAATAAAAAATATTTTTTAAAATAATAAAATATTACAATAAATTATTTTAATTGAAAAAGATTCATTTGGCTCATTAAAATTCGGAGTGAAACTCGGACCTGCTCCAAATTTCAATGAAATGGAATTATTAATTCAATTCCTATTCAAAAGAAATTGAAACCAGAAATCAAATTATAGGTTCGGGCAACAATCTAGTTTTCATTTTGATTTATAAGATTTTTCATTTAAAAAAAGAGTTTTTATGTCACGAGGACCTAATTATTACAATTTAAATTATTTTATTTTATCTTAACATTTTAATATTTATATTCGAATTATTAATTTCAATTATTTAATTAACGTTAATCATTAATAAAATATTAACATATCTAATAAATTATGATTTTACCATAACTTTCTTCCTATTTGATCGCATATTTTTGAAGAAAAAGTGCAATGTCTGTTATCTTTTATTTTTGTGCTAATCACTTTCTTATTTTTTTCGTTCTTTCTCTTCCATTTGTGTATATCCAAAAATAGGGTATTAAATTAGACGTCAGTTATTAAATTATTTCTCTCTCGATATCTCACTTTATTCAATCCATGCATTTATAATAATTAAATTATAATTATATATTATCTTCTGACAATAAGATGTGACATAATTCAGATTTTAATGTACTTTTAAAAATATATATTAGGGCAATGGGAGCATCCGTACTGACTCATACACTTGAATAATAGATAAATTTGATATAGAATTTCTATATGTTTAATAAAGCAGCATGATGAAAGATTTATCTGATATTTGCGATGCTTCATTTTAACGTTTGTGTATACAGATAAAATGAGAAAGAGAAAATGTTTGAACTAAATGACAATTGTGAATCATCTCAACATGTTGTAGGCAGGTAAATCTCTCACGCTCCAGATGTCTTCCAGAGAAAGCTCGCGCTCTAACTGCGCTCTCGTCAACTTCAAAACCTCCTAATCAAAAAAATCATAAACGAATCAAGATTATTAGAGAGTAATAAGAATAATTAAGAAATGAGCAGATACCATTTAATGATACATTACATTAAATTCCATATATGTGGCACGCTTTGCTAGCCACTGAGCATCCATCATTTGAAAAGTAACACAAAAAAGGTTATCAAATGCCATTTCATCCTCTTCAAGCAATCTCAGAAAACAGATTCCGGACAAAGAAGATGGATGCCCTGCAACCAAAATACTTGCATCAGACCACTTTACATTCATGAGTGAGTAAGAAACACTAAGTGCAAATACGGAAACCCCCCAAAATAATATTATATCTGTGAAGGTGGCTTGGTGAAACAAGATTCTACTGTAACTTGATTACTTAGAGCAGAGAATAACCATCATCATTTCTTCTTAAGAGAATATATGGTACCTGATTGAAGATCCAGCATTTGAGCCAACATAAAAGAAATGTTGATTCCAGCTACTGCAAACGGATATTCCCACTCTGCTCTGGTTCCATCTTGTTTATTCAATAATCGCTGGAATGAATCCTGTCACAGCAACACATAGAAGCGAGCTTAACTAACCAAAACCATGCTACTCATTGATGTAACACATTGTGTACACGTGCTGCTTTCAAACCATTGTTGTAATGCAGAAAAACATATTTAAATGTGCACAATGAATATAGATACAACTTCTGCTTCAGATAAAGCCATGAAAGCAGAAATGCACAGGGGGGAAATTGAAAACTTATATAATTGCAAGAAATTCAAAACCAAAAACACAAGAAAAAGTTTGTGCACCTATAGCAGTGCAGCATCAAGAATAAATTTACATAAATAAAATTTGTTATAAAATTTGTTAATTTCAAAAGTATATTTTAAAACACTTTTTGAACTGATTTTAAGAATGAAAAAAACTCCGTTGAATTATTGATGGGAGAATTTATTGGATTTTGAAAAAAAGAAAAAAATATACATCATTAACTATCCATAAAATTAAATAAATCTAGATGAATGTATTGTTGTCACGACTACTTTAAACTACAGTGACTTTTTCATGCTTCTTTCAAGAACATCTGATAAAATAATAGGTATAAGTTCCATAGAAAATGCCTGGGATATGGATAGGTTTGCGTTTATTTATGGGTGGCCTGTCTTTGGTCTTCTTCTACAGAGATTTCTTTCTGAAGGAAACTTCACTCTTTTTTATTAATATATATATAATAGAGAGAGAGAGAGAAAGAGATTGGATGGCTATGTTGGACTTCTTTTTTAAATTAATAGACTCTTATTTTGTGAAAGCTGATTTTGTTCATATTTTAGCCAGTATAAAGAGGATTGACAGCAGATAAACCATCAACTCAGGAAACAACTCATTATGAAAGCCAGTATCATCTAGTATTTTTTCTATTTTCTACTTTCTTTTAGTTTCTCCTTTCAGAGGGATATCTTATCAACCCCCTGAGATTTTCCCACTTTTCTTTCATAAAATATTTTCTCAGAAAAAGAAAATATTTAAACTTGAAAATAGAAGCCAGGTATATGGATCTGCAGGAATTTAAAGCTCCCTCCCCCTAGGCAAAAACAAAAGGCTTGCATACATACATACATATATATATATATATATATATATATATATATATATATAATAGCTTATTTTCTAAATCACTACGGCACATTATTTAGCAATCTAGTAATTTCTGAATCAAAATGGATAAATTATGGGTCAATTTCAATCGTGTACAAGTGCTAGAAGTGTACTCTCTTTTTACAAGGATAGGGATAGAATTTGGCCCTGATAGAAAACCACTAAGCAAATTATAACTGTAAATATAATGAAAAGGAATTCGATATAATAATGTATTGATAAGAAATATTAAACCTACACATTAAGCAAGGGCAGTTATGCATGAATGCAAACGCAATGGAAGAAACTTACTGGATACTTCTTTGCAAAGAAGATGAGATTCTCTAATGAAATAAATCCTCCACCCCTGTGGACCATGATTAGAAGTTCAGTATTAACTAAGCTGAATTCCTCAAAAAACAAAGAATATGCAATTGAATGTGTAAAGATCAGAGTTCAAGGAACTATTGGAAGATCAAGATTACGATTGAGAAATATCTTGTCAAAAGTAGTCTTTCTGGAGATATTTTTCTGAAAAAAATAATTAGTATAAGCTGTTACATTATTTTATTCTATATAAAGAACTTACGCATACCATAAGAGCATGCCAAGGGAATGTAACCCATTAATTCCAAAGGTACACAAGAAACTACCCCTCTAAAATCCAAAATCGAACCATCAAACATTTAGAAGTACAAAACCTATAGGGAGTGTTAGTCCATGATTATTACAAATCAACAGAGTGTATAAGAGGGTCAAAATGTTATCATTCATTTACTATTATGAACCAATGAAGACTTAACAGTCTAAGATAATACTTTGAGTCTTTGAACTGTTGCTTAATAAAACCCTATCCATACCCAAGCTCCCAACCTCTCTCCTTAAAAATATGATGCATTGTTTTTTATCACACACCTAAAATCTGTTGCAGGGTCTGAACCTTGCCATCCCATTTCCTTCCAAAGGTCTGATTTAAGTGGAGGAAGCTCCCTGTCAGGGTAAGCCAATTTCCACAATTGTTTAAGTGCATCCTGCAACCAATAAAGATTGAAAATGGCATCCTACCGTCAGTAAAATAAAGTGTATATTACATATTCTACTTGCTATTTATATTATAAATTCTTAGAAACACCCTATGGGTGGATTAGATACCTATACTATACTACAAACATACTAGTCATTGTGTTTTTCCACCTTTCAGTTTATCCATGTTAGGCAATTTAAGTTTAAATTTTGTATATCTTCATATGCAAGCATTTGCAAGTCATGCAATTGCCATGCTCACATTTCAGTTCAAACATATTAAGATTGCATATCAAGCATGCATGCAGATTGCAGAACAAATAGAAAATCAGCTTTATTATATCAAAAGATACACATGAAGATAACAGCAGAATCAAAAACAAGTTAAAAATAAAACAGATACGAGGCAGGATATAGTAGCAAATGTCGGTAAAGTATGAAACTTAAAACAGAAAAATGCAAGGTTTATACTTGGTGCTCAGTTTTAGAACCATCAAAGGGAACTTCAAGCCGTTGCCGTAGGTTTTTCAGTCTTTCCTCCTGAAAAAGATATACATGTTAAATATCTACAAATTGCTGTAAACAAGAAAAGCAGGTGACCAGAAGCTATAAACAATAAATATATAACATAAAAATATTCTTCTCAGTAACAAAAGCAAACAAACATATACCTCAACTACAGTTAAAAGGGCTACAGAAGCTTAAAAAAAAAAAAAACTCCATAGATCAGACGTTTGAGTAAACATATTACAAAGGGAGGAGAACATTTTATCAAATCTCAAAGTTTGCTTTTTTACCATACAAAATTTACCATTTATATATCAACGAAATACATATCAAATTTTGAAGAAACATTGACTTACTTGTGCCTTACAGCAAACATTCAAGAAACTGTGCAGTAATATTAAACTAAATAGTGAAAATATTCAATCACATTCTTGATTACATTATCAGGATTTACCAGGCACCATTGCATTCATAAAAGAGGGGTTGGTAGATTTACGGGCCTTGATTTGATTGATCCAAATTCATAATTTAGATCAACTGTATTTCAGATAAGGTTCATAAATATAAGACATTTATATTATAGGAAATACAAATTTTAAAATCATTCGTATGAATTCATTTGCCAACGAATTAAATTATAATACTGTTACTTATTTTGGCATAAGCAAGCACATCAGAATTCTAGATAAGATTTCCCTAGACATACCTGCAGAGGGCTTAGCGACGGAGGAAGCATCCTATTGTTTTGCATATTTAAAGCAGAAGAAGGAAAAGACAAAAGACGCCCAAGAATAGATCCTGATCCTAGTACAACATTTGCTGCAAAGACAATATGAATAAATAAGGTTAAAGGTCACAAAATCACCGTTAAAATCATGACATGCTGCATTTCTTGTATCCCCATTTGTTCACCAGTCAGAAATGAGGAAAGGATACAGATAATAATACATGAAATCCAGATGTTAAGTATTTAGAGTACAGGTTCATATTTTTTCTAAGTGTAAAATAATACATGAAATGAATAAATATAAGCAGTCCTCTGATAGAAAATTAATGTATTTCAAAAACTAAGTATCCCGAGCAATGTTTCCCGTTTATCTCTAGGCTTTACATTTCAAACCTCACATGTAGTGATCCAATCACCATGAGATTCTGCCACCAAACTCAATAACTAGCCTAGTATTACTCAGAAGTTCCATCAGAAATGCTTAAGTAAGAAAAGTTCACAGCCCAAAGACTGATCCTTTTAGTTGCCAATATAAATGAAAGACCCCAAGGGAAAGAAAAAGGTCATTGACTTTCTTCACTAGAAGAATGCCAAAAGCATTGGTTCCCCATGTTTATTACTGATGGAAAACTTTCCACGAAAACTTTGCACAAAATGTGTGAACTATTACCACAAGAATCATGTTTGACGTTAAATGCAGAGCTCGCTCTGAGAATGCTAGGAAAACATGGGTCAGTCAGCGTATGCCAGACTAGAAGAAGACAACTTCCTCATAGGAAAAAATAAACATAACATCATTAGGTTAGTTGCAGTTGATGAAAACACTCATGATGAAAATAACAGTGAAGTATTGCTATATAACAGCCTACTACTCAATACTGATTCTATAAAGCTTAATTGTATCTGAAAGGTACAAAACGGTCATCCACCACACACCTAACCACTGAGCCCATTGCGCAATTATGTTTGAGAATATGAATGTCCAATGAAACTGCGCCTTCTTCCTCTCGTCATCCCATAGATCTTCAAGAGTACATATCTGTAAGACATGGAAAAACACAACATCACAAGATGCATACACATAACATCACAAACATGGAAATATTACATATTTCCTTACCTTCTTATTCTCAGCATAATCATCATCTGCCAGCAAGGGCTCACTCAAAGAATCTAATCCCGAAGAATCGAAATGCTCCTTCCTTTTGCCATCGACATCCCCATGATGGAGTCTTCTCCTCAACGATCTTGAAGACATCAGTATGCCTCTTTACTATAGTTCAGCCTACAAGTCAATAAAGGACCCTTTATCAGAGCACACAACCATCAAGTTAAAGAACATTATCATCATCAATGTTTTCAATAAAAATCCATGCATTTCAATTCCATGCATCACACCAGCTAGAGCTCCCTATTGTTTCCATAACCCACATCACAAGGATTGTTCTAATCTGTTTCAGATGTTGAGAAACACCAAACCAAGGGCCAATTCCGTCCAATTGCCCTAACCCCGGATACAAAAGCCACAAAAGAACTGACTTTCAATAACATAGTAACTCCAGAAATCACTAACAACAGAAATTGCATAAACCCTAAAATTATCTAATTTACCGATAATAATTAAAAAGACAAACTTTTTTTCTTTTCAATTGAAACCGAGACGAATAACTTGAAATGTGAAACATAAAAAATTTGGGGCGTTCTTAAAATACCTGAGTTTCAAAGAGGGGTGGAATCTCGGAATGGGAATGAAAATAATAAAAAATGGGGTGATGAGTCATAGAAATGAATTCAAAAGAAAAGGGGTTTGCTTAATTGTATTGCTATTGCTTTTCGTGGTTGATAAGGAAATTGAAGAATAAAGAAATGAACAGAGATTGTGTGTTATGATTGTGCTAACTCTTGACTTGAATGATTCAATATAAGGAAGAGCATTGAAGAAAGGGGAGAAACACATGTAAGAAATGAAAGGAAACTCCCAATATTTTTCTTCCATCAAAACCAATTTATACTCAGTATCAATTTGCGCCTCGTGCTCTATTTTAGTCGGTGATTTATTTTATGTGTCACTTCCTAAAAAAACACTATTTACCAACTGTTCTGTAACACTATAAAACACATCATGTCCAAACACAAAACAAAAGCAGTGCCCAGTTTATTCTGTTTTCTATCTTTCTATTTCATTTTAATAATTTAAACCTTAATATATATTTTAATTTTAATTTTTAGTATTATTCTTTATAAATAAAATATCATCATTTAATATTAATTGTAATAATAAAAAATACTCCTCTTAGACGTTTAGAATTAGAAATGAGATGGGTCTAACCCCAAAATGGAGAAAGTGCATTAACCAGTGAAGATAACATGAGTTATTTGACCAAGACTCGCAAAGATAAATAATATCAGATGCAATATGTAGTGCTTGCATAAAACTTTAAATACATCTCAAAGTTTGTATTTGACTAACAATGAAGAGAGACTTAAAAGTTGTGACAAGTTTCTTAGCTTCTAAATATATGAAATAGAATAAAGCAAAAGAATAAATCCCTCAATAAGTTAAGAAAACAACTATTTTCTCAGTCCCCTTGTATTTAAGAAAGAAGAAAAAAGAAATAGAGTTCCAAATAAAAAAAGAAAAAAAAATTATTTTAAGAATCAAGTACTCTTAAATTTTTCTTGTCTTGAGAATTCGAATTTATGAAAAAATGTTCATTTGTTATATTATTGAGTGTTGTCAAAATGAAGAGAGGGTTTAATCTTGCATAAGTTTGTAAGATGTTAGACCCTATTCAATATTGAACTTGATTGTTCATCCTCACTTCTTTTAAAAATCTTACTATGAAGAAAGTCAAGAATGACTACTCTTTTAAAGACTACTCATTTGCAAGAACTTGAAAAAATTGCTAAAAAATAATCATGTAGTTAATTTTGAGAAATTAAAAAAAAAATACTCGTATTATAAGCTAAGAGTTTATGGAAACTTAAATATGTTATTCTCTTAAAATAATATCAAACTACTCTCCTTTTGTTGATTTTATTAATCTCATAATTTTGTTATAATTAGACTTCCATAGTTTTAAATAACTAAAAGTTATTTTCATCACTTTTGCAATTATTTACTACAAATCTAAAATATGTTATAATTTTTATATATTTTCATTGTAAATTTTAATTGTAATATAATTCAAATATCTAAAAATTAAACAAATGTTTATATTATAACATAGCATAAAATACTATATCTAAATTCTACCTATCACATAAGTATAAGATGATAATTGAGGAAAAATATCTAAGATGAGAAAAAAAAAGATGAAAAAGGACAAATGAGAGTGCAACCACTAAGGAGTTAAAATGAGATTGGAGAATCAAACATCATATCAAAGCAACAAAGACCAAAGAATTCTTTTTGTTTCCAAACTCTCTTGGGACAAAGATGATGAAGGATACTTTTGAAGGTGGGTTCAAAAGTGGAGAGTTACACATCCTAATGAAGACAAATAAAAAAGGTCTGCATTTTGGTTTTGTTAAATACCCAAAGAGGGAGTTCCAATATGTCTATATTATAATTGGAGTGATTGGTAATTACATGTTAACCTAGCAAGTTATGAGAAAAAGGAAGTAATATCAGGTAAGATAAATCCAAGTGTGAGAAAGAAAAGTGTTGTGTATATGGCATTTTTGTGTCGGGCATGTGTACCTACATTAAAGAATTGTTATTTCCTACTAAGACGAATTAATTATGGAAGAAATAGCAACCATAGAAGGAATGTAGGGTAGTTGGTGAAAGAACAAAAAGAAAGATACATTATGGAAAATTTCATGAGGTAAAGTGTGAAATAGAAGAGGTTGTGTTTCAAGATTGACTTTGAAAAGGTCTATAACTAATCTGTTTGTTTATGCACACAAAGGGAAAAAGGAAAATCGATAATAGTATAGGTTTATATTCATTGATTTATGAAAGAAATGCGAAGATAAATATGCAATGATACATATTTTTCGTTTTTCCTTAACTATGGCAAAAAAAAAAAAAACAAAAAAAAATTGTATAAAATCTATAAAATCACCTATTTATTACATTGTATAAGGTTATATATTATGTATTATCTTATATATTATGTTATAATCAATTATGTTCTATTATGCTATATGTCATAACAGTTATGTTATATATCATAATTATTATATAATGTAACATGATTATGACGTAGTTAATTATATTATGTTATATAT
>Ga0123340_1007179_pt1 | contig 10633 bp, 8 predicted proteins | sample SirMexnodulemix_FD_89961 | JGI IMG/M metagenome (GOLD analysis project Ga0123340, IMG submission 89961) | Root nodule microbial communities of legume samples collected from Mexico - Siratro Mexico nodule mix | ecosystem: Host-associated > Plants > Roots > Nodule | place: Mexico: Nepantla...
CGAGATCATCGATAGGACCACGTCCTTGATCAGCGGATGGGCCGAGCGGATGAAGCTTTCCGAGCAGCAGGTGCATTCGAGGCCGTGCATCCAGATAACAGGAACCCGTTCCTTGGTTTCGAGTGCCTCGGCCATCGCCGTTGCCGCGCCGGGACCAAAACCGAGGCTCGCCGCTGTCAGGCTGCAGAATTTCGTGAAACTGCGTCGGGTAATCCCCTGGCGGCGAATGACATCATAAAAGGTTTCTGTTTTGCTCATCATGCTCCTCCAGCGCTTCCGTTAACTCACCCGGATGGATATCCAGGCAGGCATGAAAGGGAGAGGCAGCAAGAAGCGGGCCAGTTTGAAATATTGATCATTGGCATGAGCCAGCCCATCGGCCAATACAAGACCCATCGTTTCCCGCCAGAGATCATCGCCCGCGCTGTCTGGCTCTATTGCCGGTTTCTGCTTAGCTGCGGCACGTTGAGGAAATGCTGCTTGAGCGCAGGATCGTTATTCCCTCGGAAGACTGAGGACCGTACGTGATCAGGACCCACGCCACATCGTTGTCGGCGCAGAGCGTCTTGAAGATTGCCAGGCTTCTCTCGAAGGGCCGCTTCACGGGATGATTGACCATGACCTTAGCCGTGGGTGGTCGCTTGATGAAAGGTTGGTCGCGCTGAATGGCCTGTTATCGAAGGAGCTTGCTGAGCCAAACCGCCTAGTGACTTTGCATTAGTCGTCGGGACGCAGTGCGTTGGTGCTATGGACAGGCTCTCACGCGTATCGTAATCGGCTGCCATCAGATTGAGCGCAGTCGAGCACCTTACGCTTAGTCAGGAATTACATTCTTGCAAAACCTTCGGGATCGATGTTCATGCGAGCTAGGCCAGCATGTCGGCCTCGATACAGGCGGCAATGAATGCATCGCGGGCAAAATCGGGTGACTGGCTCCGATCAATTGCTGCGGTGCAGGCTCGCATGGCATTCAGATAGTGTTGGTTACTTCGCGCCGGCCAGCGATATCTAAGATACTCAACGGCGGCCTCTGGTCCAAAAATGCTCTCGCTAGATCCATGTCCTACTCTGACATGGACGGGCGCACTCCAATGTATCAGGGAGGGCGTTCTTGCTTCGCTTCTCATGTTGAGGCTCCTCCTGAAGCCTGCAGATGAACTCCACGAGAGGAGAAACGTTCCATTGGAGCAGCCGGAATGAATTGCTTTCGACAATGACCCGACGACCGGCTTGCAGGGTTGCCCGCTCATTCGGCGCTTCCGCCTTTTCGGACGTTCGATCAATCGACGATGCCGACGGTCGAATGCTCCAGCGATCAGGATCTTCCCATGCGGATTTTAGCCTTTTAGGCCGCCTTCATTTCTTCCGATTGGCCACTGTTTTCTCCTAGATCGAACCGGTCGACGAGATCCATCAGATTGTCGGCTTCGCCCGACAACGTCCAGCTCGTGGCCTCAGTCTCCTCGGCCATGGCAGCATTGCTTTGCGTCAGCTGGTCGAGGCGCGTAATCGCAACATTGACCTCGGCGATCGACGACGCCTGCTCCCGGCTCGACATCGCAATCGCTTCGATCTGGGTCGAGATTCCGACGATGTGCTCGGAAATATCCAGCAACGCGGCCCCGGTTTCGGAAACCAGGCCGGCGCCGGTGGCGACTTCGGCGGTAGAATTTCCGATCAGCGAGGCGATCTCCCTGGCGGCCCCAGCGGAACGCTGCGCAAGTTCGCGCACTTCCTGCGCTACGACGGCAAAGCCCTTGCCGGCCTCGCCGGCGCGTGCCGCTTCGATGCCCGCGTTGAGCGCCAGCAGGTTGATCTGGAAGGCGATGTCGTCAATGACCTCGATGATGTTGCCGATCCGGCTGGATGCGCCCTCGATGCGTCCCATCGCCGAGGTTGCATTACCCACGACGACGGTGGACCGATCGGCGCCCTGCTTGGCGTGGGAGACGGTTCGGTTGGCATTGGCCGCCTGGTCCGCCGCCTTGCGGATCGTGGCGACGATCTGGTCGACGGTCGCGGCCGTTTCTTCGAGCGACGCGGCTTGCTGCTCGGTTCGACTGGAGAGCGCCTTGGCACCGTCGGCGAGGTGACGGCCGCTTCCCTGAATGGCGGACGATGTGATGCGGATCTCGACAAGAGTTTGCCTCAGTCCTGCGACGGCGGCGTTGAAATCGGTGCGCAACTTGTCGAGCGCCGGAGCAAATGGTGTTTCGATCGTGCAGGTCAGCCGGCCCTTCGCCATGGCGTCGAGCGCGTCCGCCAAGGCGTCGACCGCGAAGGCGATTTCTGCATCGCGGCGGGACTTGTCCACCTCGTTGCGTTCACGCTCGGCATCGGCCGCGGCCCGTTCCTGCTGCGACAGCTGTTCGAGAACGATCTTCGCCTTCGCATTGGTCTTGAAAACGTCGAGGGCACGCGCCATCTCGCCGATCTCGTCGGCACGGTTCTGGTTGCCGACAGCCGTGTCGAGCATGCCGCCGGCGAGGTTGCGCATTGCCTGGGTGATCTGGCCGATCGGCCCCTTCAGCGTCAGCACCAGCGCCGCACCGGAAACGAGCGCGATGATTACGCCCAGTGCCATGGCGCCGACGGACAGCATGTTGGCATCCTGGCTCTGGCGGCCGGCTGCGCTCTGCTGCAGGTCGGCGAACAGCGAAAGCTCTTTGCCGATATGGTCGACCTCGGCGGTGGCAGCCTGGAATTGCTGGGCACGCTTGCCGGTGGCGCCGACGAGTTCGGCGGCCGCCTGCTCGATCCTGTCGAAAGACGGCGCGAGCTTTGCCGACTGCTCCCCGGCGAAAGCGAGGACGCCCGCCGTGGCGCTCAGCGTAAAGAGCGCCTTCCGGCATTCCGCGAGGTTCGTCGCCAGGGTCGACTGCTTTTCCGACGAGCGGTCGAGCATGAACTCGGCAAGTGCGATGCGCGTCAGGTAGATGGCCTCGGTGAGATGCCGCGTATCCTGCATCACGAACCCGGCCTTGGCGAGCGACGCGCCAAGCTGTTCGAACGTGGCGGACACGGCCTGCATCTTCACGGTCGCCGCCGCTTCGAGTGGCTCCTTCAGCGTTTTGAACTGCGCGAAGGTATCGAGGATTTTCTGAATGTTTTCCGGCGGGTGCGCCTTGTCGTCCACGAGCGCCATCAACGCCTTCGTGCTGGCCGAATACGCCTTAGCCAGCGATTTGGAATTCTTCGGCAACGCGATCGGAAGCAGCTTCTGGTGGACCTTCAGGTCGCCTATCGCCGCGGTGAGCTGCTGATAACCTTCACCGTCATCCTTGCGTGCGGCAAATGCGTCTCCCAGCGCAGCAACAAAGCTCGTCGCCGAGAGGATCTTCTGCACGTCACCCAATTTCTGCTTGGCGTCGTCTTCCTGTGACCTGAATGACGTGTCAAACGCGATGGCGGCGGTCAGCAGATCCGTCTGCGACGTGGCGATGACTCCTAGGGCGTCCTTGATGTCGGCCTCGAGCCGCGCTTCATCGGCATGCAGCGCCCAGAGATCGTCCATCCGGCGGTCGATCGCAGCGAGTGCTGTCGATGCGCTGTCGAGCTCCGCCCAGCCTTCGGACCGAGGGGTCAGGCGCGCGCGGGCAGCGTCGAGAGCGGCGCGCTGCTCCCCGAGCCGCTCGAAGACGAGCGCCCGGTTTTCCTCGGTCGTCTGATCGAGAAAGCCGATCATCGCGGCATAAACATCCTTGAAGCCACGCAGCGAGGCCGAAACGTCGTTGGATATCGCCATACGGCTCTGTAGCAGGCCTGAAGCGAGGATTCCCGTCACCCCAACCGCCGTGATGCTCAGGATGAAGGGCAATACCAGCAACAACACCTTCGTTTGGATTTTGAAACGCGAGAGGAGGCGATCGACCCAGCCCATGAGATGTCCCGAAATTAAATGAAGTGGCAGCCGCGTGCAGTGCAGCATGAGCGCATCGATACGCGGGCAACAGATAACAAATGGATAATGGTGCGGCGCTTGCATGCGCATGTCACACAATATTCATACTGGCGAATTTGTATGACTTTTCAGTTACATGGTAGGTGCCCGATCATGGCATTCGTGGAATACGGCCTCCTCGAACCTAACGGAACATCGAGGGTTGCTTTCTGGATATCCATGCCGATCGACTCCGAGTTAGCTGCGAGAGCATAACCGCCGCGGCGCCAGGTCGGCTTTTTTTGGTGGATGCAGTCGAGAGGTTGTGCGTGCCCCAAAATTCCACTGTCCGAAAATTGTATACAGAATCTGGACAGTGGATTGGGCGACAGGAGAGCACCGAGGGTCGAATTCCACCTTAGGCCCAGTCCGCCCCCGTGCACCGGCGCGAAAAGCACCTTACCGCGCAGGGCTCGTTGCCCGGCACCTCAAGAAGGAATCGGCCCGGCGCGCGGGCGTCACCAATATAACGATCCAAATCAAAGAACGCGTACGTTTTCTGCCTTCGATTTCCCGGTCTTGCGATCCTGACCGACGTCGTAGCTCACTTTCTGTCCTTCACTCAGAAAGCTGCCGCCCTGCAAGGCAGAGACGTGTACAAAGACGTCCGCTCCTCCATTTTCGGGTGTGATGAATCCAAATCCTTTGTCTCCATTGAAGAACTTAACCGTGCCTGTGGCCATCAACAAATCCTCGACGCGCGTTCACGGCTGATTGCCGCTACCAAGCCTTAAGGCGGTGAGCTGTCATCTGCAATCTGTTTGGTCCTGATTTTGTTTCCAGCCTCGGATTGCGTAGCAGTTTTCATTCCGTATTTTCAACGATGGCTTGCAAGGGCGCGCTGGGCAAAATTTTAAAATCGACTTGGCAGCAGCTTCATATCAGACCATGGTTATGCGGTGACGCGAATTGCTATGGTTACCCATGTGGTGAAACGTCTTCGACTGTTACCGCAAAGAAGTTTTCCGAATTATGCTTATCTGCCGGGCCGGCAGCCGCATCCCGTGCGCGACCCCGCGGGACATAGCTATCATGTCGAACCTTTGCTCGTCCCAACAAAGGCGTCGCTGGACTCGGAAGACTTCGCCTGGGGCCAGGATCTCTTCAATCATGGCTATTACTGGGAGGCGCATGAGGCTTGGGAAGGACTTTGGCAGGTAGCGGAACGCGGCAGTGCGGTGCGTATGCTCCTCAAAGGATTGATCCTGATTTCTGCAGCCGGCGTGAAGATACGCGAAGGTAAACATGAGGCAGCCCAACGTCATGCCGGGCGCGCCGCCACCCTGTTTCGCCAATTGGGAACGATGCAGCATTGCGGCTTCGCGCGCGCACTGGGGATCTCTCCGGCGGCGCTTGCTGACCAGGCGGAAACCGCCGCCGAAACGCCCGCAGTCTTGAAGTCAACGATACCAGGGCATCCCGAACCGGTATTCGATTTTATTCTCCGTGGAAGTCACGCGAGACGACGCCGTGAAGGGACCACGAACGAAAAAGGGTCGCTCGCTGTCCGGGGAGGCAGGAAAGCGGTATAGCGACGACGCGTGATGTCGGCCGGCGCAGACTCGGTCTACCAGCAATCCCTGTAGCCGTTAACGCGACACCGCGGGAGGCCGAAATCGTAAAAATGGGAGAAGCCGGTAAGCCTTCAAGGCGGCCTGACGCGGGGCATAATTTGTGGAGCTATGGGTTATGCAGCATGCGCTCACCCAGTCTCGTCAAGGTTTCATGCTGCACCCCCAGGCCGCGCAAGTACCCGTCAAATCCATCATAGTTTTCACGAATGTACCTAATGAGTTGCTGCATACTGTGCGGCTTGGAAGCGAGCACGATATCGACGAGCGCAACCGGCTTGCCGCGGCCGAGCGCCCTTTCGCGAAGCCTTGCGATCAACGGACCGGAGATCGTCGCGGTCAGCGCATAATCTTCAATGATGGTCGCCTCATCGACGCCGGCGTTGGCGAGCAGCAGGGCTGAGATGACCCCCGTGCGGTCCTTGCCGGCGCTGCAATGGAAGAGCACCGCGCCATCCGGGGCGTCGGCGATGATCTTCAGGACTTCGGCGATAGCGGGCTGGCAATCGTCGATCGCCTGGCAATACCGATCACTCATGTCGAAGCTCACCGCGGCATCCGCCATCATCTCGACCGGCGCCAGCGCCGAAAACAGCGGCGTGTTGTGGTAGCGCACCCGGGCATGGTCCACGAAAGGATTGGCTTCGACGACGATCTCGTTCTCATTGCGCAAGTCGATGACCGTGCGCAGTCCGTTGTCCAGCAGAGTATCGATATCGGCCGCGCTCAGGCGGTGCAGCGCATCGCCGCGCAGGATCGAGCGCCAGCGGGTCAGGCCGCCGTTTGCGGTTCTGTAACCGCCCAGGTCGCGGACATTGTGGGCGCCGTCCAGTGCGATCAGGCGTTCGTAAGCGAGCATATCAGCGGATTCCAGATTTCATGAAGGATTCGATCACGTGGCGCTGCAGGACCAGGTAGATGACGAGGACCGGCAGGCTGGCGAGTGCCGCAGCGGCCATCAGAGGTCCCCAGAGATTACCCTCCTGGCTCATGAACATCTGCAGGCCCATCTGGACGACGGAGTTTTCCGGTTTGCGCGACAGAAGCAGCGGCCAGAAATATTCGTTCCAGGCGGAGATGAAGGCGATGATCGACAGGGAGGCGATCGGCGCTCCCATGTTCGGCACCACGATCTGCCAGAGGATCCTCCAGCTGTTTGCGCCGTCGATGCGGGCAGCTTCGAGGATCTCGGTCGGGAAGGAGCGCATCGCATTGTAGAGCAGAAGAATTGCGAAGGCATGCGCCGCATTCGGCACGATGAGACCAGTCAGCGTGTCGAGAAGACCAAGCCGCGAGGCGAGTACGTAGTTGGGGATCATCGTGACCTGAAAAGGCACCAGCCAGGAGAGTGCGATGAGCCCGTGAATGACGCCGGAAAGCCGCATGCGCCAACGCACCAGCGCATAGGCCGCAAACAGGCCGGTCACCACCTGCAGGACGGCCGTCGCGGCAGATACGATCGTGGTGTTGACCAGCATCCCGGTCATCGGAATGCGGGTCAGCACGAAGACATAGTTTTCGAGCGACGGGTTGGAAGGCCAGAGCGAAGTGGAAAAGATCTCGTTCTCCGGCCGAAGCGAGGTGACGATCATCCAGTAGATCGGGAAGATCGACAGGAAAGACAGGACGATCATAACCGCATGCACCGCGAACCGGCGGATGCTGCCATCCTTCAGACCGGTAGACGGGAGCAAAGGACGGTCAGGGGAAGCATCAGTTGTCATAAAACGCGAACCTTTTCGTGAGCCACATGCAACCTGCTGCGATGGCCGCAAAACCGGCAAAGGCGATCATGCCGGCCGCCGAGCTCCAGCCGGCCGACATGGTCTGGAAACCGTATTCCCAGAGCAGGTAGAAGATGTTGGTGGTCGATTTCAGCGGGCCGCCATTGGTGAGCACGTTGATGTAGGCAAAGCTCCACTGCGCCCCGAACAGGATCGTCATCATCGACAGAAGCAGGATGGTCGGCGACAGCAGCGGCAGGCGGATGTCGCGAATGATCCTCCAGCGGCTGGCGCCATCGATGCGCGCCGCCTCGATATAGGAGGAGTTGATGCCGGCATTGGCGGCGGAAAACAGCAGGGTGGAAAAGCCGATCAGCTTCCAGCCGGTGATCCAGGTCAGCGTCGCCAGCGCATATTTCGGATCGGTCAGAAAGCCGATGCGGCCAAGGCCGATCTGCTCGAGGCCGAGCGTAATCAGTCCCTGGTCCTCGTTCAGCAGCCAGCGCCAGAGGATGGCGGCGACAACGGGCGCGACGATCATCGGCACGAAGATCAGCGCGCGGTAGATCGTCCGGGCACGGCCTTCGAGGTCCTGAGTCCAGATCGCCACGAAAAGCGGAATGATCACCGACATCGGGAAGAGGCCGAGAATGTAGAAAAGCGTGTTCCAGAGGGCGGCGCGCATCTCGGGCAGGGCGAACAGGCGCTGGTAATTGGTCAGGCCCACGTAGCGCTGCGGCGCGCTCGGCAGCATGTTCCACTGGTAGAAGGAAAGCTGGAATGCCTCGACCAGCGGCACATAGGTCCACATCATGAGGAGACAAAGCGCCGGTGCGAGATAAAGCCATGGCTGCAGGGTGAAGGCCGCGCGCAGGCGGGCAGCCGCGGGCACCCGGGCAACGGAGATCGGTCTTGCGAGATCGGCCTGGATATCGGTCATGAAATTTCCCCGAAAGGACCCCGAACGGATAACGACGCGGGGCGGGATAGCGCCCGCCCGGCATCCCCTCGTGATGGGTTACGGCATCAGGTCCTGGCCCTGGTCCTGGGCGGCCTTGAGCGTTGCGTCCGGATCGCCCTTGCCGAAAACGGCTTCGCGCACCGAATCCATCATCATCTTCTCGACCTGGCGGTAGTTCGGGCCGGGGAGGGCGACATTGGCAGTGAGGCGGTTCAGCTGTTCCAGGTTGGCGCGGAACATCGGGTTTTCCTTAACCCAGGGCCCGAGGTAGTTCGGGTCGTCGACGATATCGAGGCGCAGCGGCAAGCCGTTCGACATGACGATCGCCTGGTAAACGAAGGTGCCGTCGCTCGGGCCGTAGGCGCCAGGGAAGAAGCCGTTCTTGCCGGTCTTTTCCTTGATCGCCTTGCCGGCGATGTCGACGTCGGCCCAGGTCTTCGGCGGGTTGTTCCGGTCGAGGCCGGCCTGCTTGAACAGGTCGCCGTTGTAATAAAGCACGGGCGTCGAGAAGGTGTAGGCGAGACCGTAGGTCTTGCCGTCGACCTTGCCGAGTTCGAGACCCTTCGGGATCATGCCGGCGAGATGGTCCTTGAGCTCTTCGGGGCTCACCATATCCTCGAGCGCGTTGCCGCCGAGGTCGCTGGCGATGAAGATCAGGTCGCGGAAGGTCAACTGAGCGACGTCCGGCTGCTTGCCGGCGACGATATCGGCCTGCACGCGGTTGATGATCTCGTTCGGCGGAACAGCGACCGTCTCGACCTTCACATTCGGGAATTTCTTTTCGAAGCCGGCAATCAGTTCCTTGGTGGCCTCCGAGCCGATGCCCGCGGAGGCGAGGTTGTAGTTGTAGAAGCTGATCGTGACCGGCTTGTCGATGGTGGCCGGCATTTCGGCAAACGCGCCGAGCGGCAGGACGGCGGCGGCGGCGAGCGTCGCCATGAGCTTGAGCGTGGTTCTGCGCAGCATTTGCGTGCCTCCGGGTGAAGGTTATTCGGCGGCGACGGGCATTGCCCGGGCCATCAGAAGTTCGAGCGGATAGGTGTTGAGCTCGGCACGGTCGGACGGCAGCGGCACGAAGGCCATGGTGAGGCCCGACGGGCGGATAGTGCCAATCCCGAAGGAGGCACCGCGCACCATGCGCAGGACGTCGGTGCGCAAGATGTCGGTCGCGGCGTGCTGGCCGGTGCCGACGACAACCGGGATGCCGTGCCAGACCGAGACCCGGTCGTGGTGGATATGGGCGCTCAGGATGCCAATGATGTTGCGGCCCTTCAGCAGTTCGCGAAAACGTTCCGACTGCGGGAAGTGGATGGTCCGCCAGTGCTTGACGTCGGCTTCTTCGCCGAGTGCCGGCGGGTGGTGGACGACGATCAGTTTCGGCAGCTCCGGGTGGCTGTCGAGCGTCGAGGCGAGCCAGTCGAACTGTTCCGGATCGATCGTGCCACCGATCAGGCCCGGCGTCGTCGAATCGATGGTGATGATATGGATGCCGTCGATAATGGTTTCGTGGTCGTAGGGTGCGTCCGGATCGTCGGTCTCGATGCCCATGCCTTCATAGAAGCCGGGGCGGGTGTCGTGATTGCCGAGCGCGTAGATGACCGGCACGTCGATCTTGGCGTCGATGATCTCCTTCAGGCGGCGGAAGCTTTCCGCATCGCCGCGATTGATGAGGTCGCCGCTGGCGATGACGACTTGCGGCTTCGGCGTCACGGTCGCGACGAGATCGAGCACCTGATGCAGCGTCTCGGTCGTGTCGCTGTGCAGATGGCTGTCGTCGGTGGTGCCGATATGCAGGTCGGTCAGATGGATGAATGTGGTTTCGCGTCGCACCGGATGCCTCCATGGATGACGGTTTCGGCGACAGCGGGCGAGGGAACGAAAGGGGTTCCGGCATGGGCGGTCGCATCGTCCCGCAGTCGGAGGATCGATAGAAGGGGTTTGTTTCCCCGTCGTGACGGATTTCGAATGGTGTTTGAAACGCAGTAGGCCAGCTCGCAGCCGAGCCGCTGACCTCAGGCAATGCGGTGGAACATGGGCGCGATAACTTCCACCATGCGGGCGATAACAAGGTCGGGATCGTCGAGGTTCATGCGGTAATTGGTCATCACCTCGGTGCGCGACCGCGAGCGGGTGACCTGCGAGCGGATGCCGAGCGCGCAGTTGAGCCGCCAGCCGATATCCACCTCGTCGAGCCAGGGCGCTATCCGCTTGAGATGCGGAATGAAGGCACGATGATGCTCGACATCATCGATGATGCGCCGGTAGTGCGGCGCGCGCTCACAATGCGTCTTTGCCATCGAGGTAAAGTGCGACAGCACCGGATAGCTGGAGGCCGGGTCGAGGCTCCAGCGGATCGACGGGCCGATAAGGGCTGCGATGACCTCGCCGAGATTAGCCGGGCCGGGTGCCTTGCGGTCGACGGCCTTCTGCAGAAGGC
>Ga0123340_1007181_pt1 | contig 10631 bp, 4 predicted proteins | sample SirMexnodulemix_FD_89961 | JGI IMG/M metagenome (GOLD analysis project Ga0123340, IMG submission 89961) | Root nodule microbial communities of legume samples collected from Mexico - Siratro Mexico nodule mix | ecosystem: Host-associated > Plants > Roots > Nodule | place: Mexico: Nepantla...
CTAAAAAAATATATATATATATATATATATATATATATGCATAAACTTAACTTTTTTGGTCTATTTTAAAACCAAGTCGTATTGTTTGTGGCAGACCATTGAACATATATTATCAATCAATAATTCAACCGAGTTGGACAAAGGTTGAATAATAATGGCAATCATTACAGTGCCATTGTTTTCAAAGATTTGGCATAAAGTCAATATCACCATGAACATTAATTATAATTCATAAAAATTCCCTTTATTTTTTTTTCTACAATAACGTATAAGGTTTGGAAGATTGGATCTTAAAGGTAGAAACAATGCATTTTTCTCGCAAAATATATTATATTTAGACAAATTCTTTGTATTATTTTAAAAAAATAAGAAAAAATTACTATTTCCATAAATTAATTTGTAAAAACTTTTTTATACAATTTTTCTAAATTTTTATATTTAACTTATATTTGAAGTAGAATAAAGACACAACGGTGATGGAAAAAGAGAGCTAAATTACAGGAAAAAAAAGTTTGAGCTTATCATTTTATTGATAGAATGAAATCTACAACAGCTTCTAAATATCTAAAAGCCTATAGTTTGTAGATAATGCTAAAAAATAGAGAGACTTAATGTGCGTTTTAAAAACAACAATTATGAGTACTTTTAGTAGTAAAAAGTAATAATAAAAAAATAGAATTACTTTCTTCATGGGTAAGTTAATTTGTAAAATATTTCTCATAATTTTTTCTAAATTTTTGCTTTTACTTTTGAATTTTTTTATCTAAATAATCCTTAACTCCTTCGTTAATACATCAGCATTTTGCTTTGATGTCTTCTATGTATGATCCAATTTTAATTACATTGAATCTATTTTAAAATCTCATTAATTACTACTTATACTTTTTCTACTCTGACATCCATCAAAATTGTATTTTTGAATAAATTTCCGTTAAACATAAAAAAAAGTGTAAGAAAAAAGTTTTACTAAATTTTTTTTCATTACATTATAAACGCATGCATATATTTTAACATGTTTTTGGTAGTAACTTTTTGTTGGTAAGTGACAAAAGGAGAACGTAAATATATGTCGTAACCATTATAATATTTGCTGGATCTTTTTCTATCGATTTATAGAAACTTCGAACACTTTTTTTTATTTCATTTACTATCTTAATATAGATAGAAAAATAATGAAAAAAAGTGACATGGAATAAGAATATTGATACATACTAAACAATCTAATAAATCTATAATAAAGGGTTGATACTCTACTCCATAATTTGTTTAAGAATAATTATTAATTTTTTTAAGCAATTGATATCCTATTAATTGCTGAACTTTTTATGATTGAAATAGAACTTTTTCGATTATGGTTTTTTATTATGTTTTCTTATTTTAATCATTTGAAATAAAAAAAAATAGCTTTTATTTTTATTTTTAAAATAGTGAGTATTTCTGTGAAAGACATTATTTGTTATAAGTTAGATTAGATATTTCAGTAATAATAAACGGAGGAGAAAAATTAACCACCTTTTTAATAGATTTCTTAATATTGAAATGGTCGTTAGTATTTTTTTTTTCAATATCGTTAAGTTGTGTATTTTTAACTGTCCTTAATTTTTAATTTTTAATTATCTTTTCTTTCAATATTAATTTATGTATATAACTTTTTTAATAAAATATCAAATTTTTAAAAAAAATTCGGACAAAAACCAAAAAGAACTATATAATTCATATTTTCAATTGGATAGATAAAAATGTATCATAGTAGGATATATTCAAAATTTATAAAATATATTTTAATCTTAAGTGTGTACTTAGTGAAAGGATGAGTAAAAGTAAGTATATGAACACCCTAGCAAATGAACTGAAGTCACATGCAGAAAAGGATTAGATGGGAGAATAATCATCAAATTAAAAATAAAAGTTAAGAATCTCAAATCATCATAAATAAATTTCTGTCTTCAGAAGGATAAATCATAAATACAAAGGATGTGTTTTCTCCTTTGTTACAAAAACTCTTATTCTTCTTTGCAACCATTTGTAATTACCTAAGATAAAGTAAGGAGAGAAAAGGAATGATCTTTCTATATTATTCTTTTTCTCTCTACTTTTATCTATATATACTTATTTTCTATATTAACTATTGATTTTTCTGTGTTTGTTGATTGTTTCACAACCACTACTAATAACTCTGAATGTTATTCCAATAAAATTTATTTTAGAAATTACTCCAAAATAAAGTGAGGCTCTCCCAAATTTTTGGACTTCAGATAAACACAAGTTAATGAAAAAAATCCCAACTTAAGTTCTAGTCCATCAAATTATCTAAAACTGGTTTTATTAGAAATTACACCAACAAAATATTTACTTTAACTTTAAAATCACTGAAAGATATATTAAAAGGAAGAAGTTATAGGTTTTGGAAGTTAATACGTACCTTCAATAAGTTCATTGAATTAACTTGTAAGAACTCTAGTAAGAAGTTTTTTAAAACTAATTAACTAGACTTAATAATATTTTAACATTATAAATTTTATAATTTTTAATATATTTTAAAAGGAATATATTTAGAGTCTCAAATCTGAAATTTCTTAGATGAAATTTGCTTCACTGTATTTATTTTTCATGTTTTATTCAATCAAAATATTTGCAATTGGAAACTAGATTTCAAAATCTTCAACTTTAATTTTGAAATCACTAAAAAAAAATTACCCAAAAAAATTTGAAACTAAAAAATTATGACATTTAGAAACTGGTATGGATTCTTTAATTTTACTATATAAATTGATAACAGTTTTCCAAAACCAAAAGACTAAAAGTTTAATTTTTTTTATTAAGTTTACTAACAAAAAGGCTTCCCTTATACTTAACTTTAGACATTTAATTTTTTGGCAATTGTTATATATACCTTTTTTAGTACTCATATATATATACCTCCCCTTGTAATTTTTTTTTTTCTTTCTAAAATATCACACATTTTCGGAAGTAATTACATTCTTTTAAGCATAAAATTGTGACTATTTTTTGTATTTTTTTTTAATTTTTTCAGTAACAAATATTTTAAAAACCAAAAAGTTTTGAATAAATTTTGGTAAATTTAAATTACAAGATATTACAAAGTGATGCACAATATGATAAATAAGTTAAAAAAATATTTTTGACAACTTATTTCACATTGGTATCTTAGTATGTTGTGGTGATCTTCCTTTCAATTGTTGTTGAGTATGTTTTGGTTTATATTCTCTTAATTTATGATGACATTCTACTGGATGTATTTTTCTTTTTTCTTTCCATAGTACTATTGTATCTATTATTATTGTTAGACAATTACTTCCTCTACCCCCCATTTTTTAAACTACATCCCTCATTTTTGAACCAGCACACCCACGATTGAATGAAATGATTAGATTGCCCACTATTTCTCTCTCACTACACCCAACCAACCCTGTTGCCACCACAACAACACTGCCACACAAGAAAGAGAATAGTAAAGCTGAAAAAAAATCTGGCTCTAGAAAAGTCTTTCAAATCAGAAATGTGTTATGTAACACGTTTCTATGCATTTCGAAATATATTATAATCTTAGAAAGTTTGTTCTGAAAACCTGTTGTGAAAAACTAATTCCGAAATATATTTTACGGATTTTGAGAAAAAAATTTCTAGAATCCTCTTCTAGAAAATGTTTCCCTGAACGTGTTTCATAAATTGCAAAAGGTGTATTTTAGAAAATTTTCCAAATAATTCAAAAGTCACTTTAAAGAAAGGTAAAATAATCATATTAAAAAATTGCGCGGTGCAGGTTCAAATTGAGAGGGTAGAGGAAGCAATTGCCTCATGTTATTGTCTTAGTGTTCATCATCTTTGACATTGTTGGACATTTGTGTAAAATCAATAACAATCCATTGATATATTGTTGGATTGTACATTAATATTCATCATCTTCAACATTATTTAACATTTGTGTAACTCTTAGCCCCTGATTGGATTGGACGACCAAATAGCACATATAATTAAAAACGAGGAGAATAAACACTATAATTAAAAAAAAGTTAGAAATTTGGCACATACAGATCAGGTCCAAGCAGTAACATGATAAAGTTATTATGGTAACATGCAGGAACAAGAATGTTCGGAAAGTTGTTTCTGAACATGCTATCACAATATACGACACAAAGGAAACCATTTTACCTAGAAACGTTAATGACGTTTATTACCAGTCGTTGCTTCCCACGCCTGTAAGACATGGTTCACAATTTCTTCCACTCCAACCTTATGCTTCACCTGCACATACATTTCTAAATCAGGTCAAAAAGTATTGTAGCTCAAGACCATAACAAAGATACAGTGAAAACTCAACACAGAAAGCCTAAGTGAAAAGCTGAAACTAGGATACACCATGGAATTAAAATTTATAACACCATTATTCCAACAAATAATGTAGTTAACTAACCTGTGCAAACACAAATGGTCCTCCATCTCTCATCCGCAAAGCATCTCTTTGCATGACTGCTAAATCAGCCCCAATTGCTGGAGCAAGGTCAGTCTTGTTTATCACCTGGAATCAAGTCCAACGACTTTCATAGTCATATTATAGGAAAATGTTACTTTGACATTGTTTTTCTTTTACTTCTGTTTGACATTCCGACGTGTCATGTACTGTCCCGCATGACAATGAAGAAAAATTTTCATTATTTTTGGCTTACGTGGTTTACCTTTGTCTTTTCGTAAGGGTGTTTTTTGTCATTTGCCTTCTGAAAATGCAGGACAATTTGAGAGAGAAAAACATATCTCATTTCACATTGCACTCATTACCCCGCGTGCGCTGAAGGAAAGAGAACAGAGAAAAACAGCAAGATTCGCAGACGTCTACCGTCGCGTTCGTTTTCCGGCCGCCAATCCACCGTCGCTGTGGTGTTTCCTACTTTGCTGTCGAAGCTCGAGCATTTGCATTGGTGGTATTGAGCCTAAACAGAAAGTATTTTTGGTGTGAAACATGTTTGCTGTGTGTGGATGTTTGCTTCGTTTAGGGTTTAGGGTTTGTTCATATGGTTTGGTTTTGTTTGCTGGTTATGCATGTATGCAAAAAATGGTTTCTTGCTGTGTTCTGGGTTGTTAGCGTCGATATTTGCCTTGTTTACGGTTTAGGGTTTGTTCATATGATTTGTTCTTGCTTGATGGTTATGCATGTACCCGAAAATTGGTTTCTTGCTGTGTTCTACGTTGTTAGTGTCAAACTTTGCTTCGTTTAGGGTCTAGGGTTTGTTCACATGGTTTGCTTTTGCTTTCTGGTTATGCTTGTACGCGGAAAAAATGGTTTCTTGATATGTTCTGGGTTGCTGGTGTCAAACTTTGCTTCGTTTATGGTCTAGGGTTTGTTCACATGGTTTGCTCTTTCTTGCTGGTTATGCATGTACGTGAAAAAAATGGTTTCTTGTCATGGTCTAGATTGCTGATTTTCATCTTTCACCCGCCAATGTCCTTCTTCCACCCCTGAGACACGTGTATGTATTGCAAAATTACACACAGCGAACCACTTAGGTGAAGTGGGCTAACCACTTTGTGTTTCCACCCATGAGACACCTATGTGTTCCAACATTACACACAGCAAACCATTTAGGTGAACTGGGCTAACCACTTAGTTCTTCCACCCCTGAGACACGTGTGTGTGTTCCAAAATTACACACAGCGAACCACTTAGCTGAACTGGGCTAACCACTTAGTGTTTTCACCCCTCAGACAAATGTGTGTGTTTCAAAATTACACACAGCGAACCACTTATGTGACCTGAACTAACCACTTAGACCTTTCACCCCTGAGACACGTGTGTTCCAAAATTATACACAGCGAACCAGTTAGCTGAATTGGGCTAACCACTTAGTGTTTTCACCCCTCAGAGAAATGTATGTGTTCCAAAATTACACACAGCGAACCACTTATGTGACCTGGACTAACCATTTAGACCTTCCACCCTTGAGACACACGTGTGCGTTCCAAAATTACACACAGCGAATCACTTAGGTCAACTGGGCTAACCACTTAGTCTTCCACCCCTGAGACACGTGTGTGTTCCAAAATTACACACAGCGAACCACTTAGCTGAACTGGGCTAACCACTTAATGTTTTTACCCCTCAGACAAATGTATGTGCTCTAAAATTACACACAACGAACCACTTATGTGATCTGGACTAACCACTTAGACCTTTCACCCCTAAGACACGTGTGTGTTCCAAAATTACACACAACGAACCACTTAGGTGAACTGCGCTGACCACTTAGTCCTTCCACCCCTGAGACACGTGTGTGTTCCAAAATTACACACAGCGAACCACTTAGCTGAACTGAGCTAACCACTTAGTGTTTTCACCCCTCAGACAAATGTGTGTGTTCCAAAACTACATACAGCGAACTACTTAGGTGAACTAGGCTAACCACTTAGTGTTTCTACCCCCGAGACACATGTGTGTTCCAAAATTACACACAGCGAACCACTTAGCTGACCAGAGCTAACCACTTAGTGCTTCCATCCCTGAGACGTGTGTGGGTGTTCCAAAATTGTACCCAGCAAACCACTTAGGTGACCTGGCTAACCAATTCGTCCTTCCACCCCTGGGGCACGTGTGCGTGTTCCAAAATTGTGCCTAGCAAACCACTTAGCTGATCGGGGCTAACCACTTAGTACTTTCATCCCTTGGGCATGTGTGGGTGTTCCAAAATTGTAGCTAGCAAACCACTTAGGTGACTTGGGCTAACCACTTAGTCCTTCCACCCCTGGGGCACATGTGTGTTCCAAAATTATACACAGCGAACCACTTAGCTGACCAGAGCTAACCACTTAGTGCATCCACTCCTGAGACGTGTGTGGGTATTCCAAAATTATACATAATGAACCACTTAGCTTACCAGAGTTAATCACTTATTCCTTCCACCTCTGAGACGTATGTGGGTGTTCCAAAATTGTATCCCACCACTTAGGTGACCTGGGCTAACCATTTAGTCCTTTCACTGCTGAGACGTGTGTGGGTGTTCCAAAATTGTACCCAACGAACCACTTAGGTGACCTGGGCTAACCACTTAGTCCTTCCACCGTGTGGGTGTTCTAAAATTGTGCCCAGTACACCACTTAGGTGACCTGGGCTAACCACTTAGCGCTTCCACCCCTGGGGCATGTGTGAGGGTTTTCTAAAATTGTACCCAGTGAACCACTTAGGTGACCTGGTCTAACCACTTAGTTCTTCCACCTCTGAGACGTGTGTGAGTGTTTCAAAATTGTACCCAACAAACCACTTAGGTGACCAGGGCTAACCACTGAGTCCTTCCACCTCTGAGACGTGTGTGGATGTTCCAAAATTATACCCAGCGAACCACTTATGTGACCTGAGCTTACCACTTAGTGCTCCACATGCTGCAAATTTTTTTCACTACACGTTACATATGGACTAATGACATAATTTGTTTCTTGACATGTCTTTTGCAAGCATAACAATGACAACTGATCTAAGTTCTGGATCAAAGGTATTTGTCCTAATGTCGATGTTAATTATTTAAAAATTGGGATAAGTTGTATTTTTTTGGCATAAATGATTTTTTTTTGTTGTATTATGTATACCTGTGTCCGATATTGTTGTAGGACAACATATCTGGGACTTGCTAATATAATACTTAAAGGAAGACTATAAGGCTTCTATTGCCAACACTCATTTTGCATGGTTGATGTACCTTCAAGACAAAATCAAATTGAGCAGGAAACTGCAGACAGAGTTTGCCCACGCTGGGTTGAGAGGAGGGGAGGTTGTTATTTTCAAAAAGAGATTCAACATTTCAGGGAAGAGCTAGTTGGCAGATGGTGATCCATGAGGATAACATTAACCGAACGAATATACTGTCAAAGATTAATAATGAAGTGTATATTGTAAACAAAACAATGTTGTTCTTTCCTGGATCAATGTTCAAATCACATCTGTAATGGTATGAATGAAGTTCATTTAAATGTGACTTAGTTGGCTTATCATATTTGTTCATAATGGATTCATTGTCAAATATACTAAGTTTATATCCAACTTCAATACTTTTATCCAAAAATTGTACCCATCGAACTACATACATTAACTCGGGCAACCACGTGGACATTAGTGTATTTAATGTCTTAATTCAATTTTTATTACCACTTATTAAGGACGACAAATTTTAAATAAATGTGTTGCAACTGTCAATGTAGCAAACCACTTATATGTACGTAACGAACCATATAGATAGGGTGGGATGAACTGACAATTGGGACTTTAAATACGGGTGTCGCAATTGTCAACGTAGCAAACCACTTATATGTACGTAACAAACCACATAGATAAAGTGGGATAAACTGACACTTGCGGCTTCAAAAATACGGGTGTCGCAACTGTCAACGTAGCAAACCACTTATATGTACGAAGCGAACCACATAGATAAAGTTGGACAAACTGACACTTGAGGCTTTAAATACGAGTGTCGCAACTGTCAACGTAGCAAACCAATTAAATGTACGTAACGAACCACATAGATAGAGTGGGGTGAAATGACACTTGGGGCTTTAAATAAGGGTGTCGCAACTGTCAACGTAGCAAACCACATAGATAAGGTGGGATGAACTGACACTTCGGGCTTTAAATACGAGTGTGGCAACTGTTAACGTAACAAACCACTTATATGTATGCAACGAACCACATAAATAAAGTTGGATAAACTGACACTTGGGACTTTAAATATAGGTGTCACAATTGTCAATGTAGCAAATCACTTAAATGTACGTAACGAACTACATGGATAAAGTTGGATCAACTGACACTAGGGCTTTAAATACGAGTGTAGCAACTGTCAACGTAGCAAACCACTTAAATGTACGTAACGAACCATATAGATAAAGTGGGATAAAGTGACACTTGGGACTTTAAATATGAATGTTGCAACTGTCAACGTAACAAACCACATAGATAAAATAGGATAAACTGACACTTGGGGCTTTAAATACGGGTGTCACAATTGTCAACGTAGCAAACACTTACATATACGTAGCGAACCACATAGATAAAGTTGGATAAACTAACACTTGGAGCTTTAAATACGAGTGTTGCAACTGTCAACGTAGAAAACCACTTAAATATACATAGCGAACCACATAGATAGGGTGAGATGAATTGACACTTGGGGCTTTAAATATGGGTGTCACAACTGTCAATGTAGCAAACCACTTAAATGTACGTAGCGAACCACATAGATAGGGTGGGATGAACTGACACTTGGGGCTTTAAATACGGGTGTCGCAACTGTTAACGTAGCAAACCACTTATATGGACATAACGAACCACATAGATAAAGTTGGATAAACTGACCAAAACAAACAGGAAGCATGATTCATAGCAACAATGGTTTCAGTTTAGGGTCAAGAGCAAACCACGAAATTGAACGGAACCACGGACGAAAACACCACAAAGACGGCCGAAAATACGAAAGATTGGGTGGTGAAGACGAACAACAACAAACGCCCAATTTCTCTGTTCTCTCTCCTTCAATGCAAGCTATGAAAGACTAATGAGGGAAAGATTTCATTTCCCTCTCAAATTGACTCTTCCTTTACATTTGTAAATGACAAAATAATTCTTTCTAATAAGATAAATTATCACCACGTAAGCCAAAGCATATATCATTTCCTCTTTCTTGCCACGCAAAATGTCATTTGACACGTAAAAGTGTTAAACAGAAATAAAATGAACAGTAATATCAAAGTAACATTTTCCATTCTAAAATCTTGCAACGAGGATTGTATATAAGCATAGATGGATGTGTGACAAGAACAGTGCAAGATCTATGCAAATAGCACTTACAAGGAGATCGGCTTGTGTGATTCCAGGTCCACCTTTCCGAGGAATTTTATCACCACCAGACACATCTATTATGTAAATTATGTAGTCTGCCAATTCCCTGCTGAAATTCGCAGCCAGGTTATCTGCAGAACAAGGAAACTCAAGTGAATATCCAAATCTCTTGGGATCTAACTTAATTTCAAAAACAATGACACGTGTGATAACATTACTAATTTATACAAACACTCCTTTGGCTTGTTCAAAATTATTTTGCTCTTTTACTTCTATTTTCCTCTCTTACGTGTGTTCACAGTAAAAATCATCCAAAACATGTTAACTAGATTCTAAATATAGTAACCAAGAGTTCAACTTTGACCCTATCAAGGAATCAAAAATTATCCAGCCATGTATAATGAAAGTGAATAACCTTAATAACATGAGAATCCATGATTGAAAGCAATGTAATTAAAGTGTAGTTAGTGAGTAATTAAAAATTAGATAAATAAAAATACCTCCCCCAGATTCACAAAGAAGTATGTCTGCTTTGAAGAGGTTAGAAAGCTCCTCAAGTGGTCCAAGATTAATACTAATGTCCTCACGAATTGCAGCATGTGGGCAGCCCCCAGTTTCCACAGCGCGTATCCTTTCTTCTGGAAGAGCTTTGTGCTTCACCAAGAACTCACCATCCTCTTTAGTAAATATATCATTTGTCACCTGAAAGAACCAAGAAAGCAAGCACCTTTTTTTTTTTTTTTTTTTTTTTTTTTTTTAAAATAAAAAAAAAAAAATAAAAAATTAAGATGAATAA
>Ga0123340_1007182_pt1 | contig 10631 bp, 4 predicted proteins | sample SirMexnodulemix_FD_89961 | JGI IMG/M metagenome (GOLD analysis project Ga0123340, IMG submission 89961) | Root nodule microbial communities of legume samples collected from Mexico - Siratro Mexico nodule mix | ecosystem: Host-associated > Plants > Roots > Nodule | place: Mexico: Nepantla...
GCATATAGTAGGATCTTATGGAAGCTTTGTCACTCAAATCTACAAATTTGGCCTGATACCAGAGAATTGAAGCAAGAACAGCATGTCCCAGACCCTACAAGTTTCACATTGAAAAAATTTTAAACATTAATTATAGAAAAGATATAAATATATACATATTTATATATATCACTTTTGTAAAACAATAATCTACTACACTTGTCTTATCATCTAATGATTCAATGTTTACCCTACTAGAAGAAATGCAATTATAGATACCTATAATATCATAAGCTAATAATATTAAAAATATTGGAGTTTGGTACACTTCGTTATACTTTGTATCTATGAAGAGTCTGCAAGGGAAAAAGAAACTATGTGTGCCTTTAGTTTGTTTTCTCGCAAATAATACAGTTAAATTTCTGTTTTATTAGACTTCCTAATTGAAATAAAAGTTCCCCTCTTAAGAGAAAAACAAATAACTTCTAAGACGAAGAAAGATACATTACAATCGTAATTACAATCTATAGATGTGATAAGTATATTACCGTGACAATTTTAGCCCAAATAGATGTGATAAGTATATTACCGTGACAATTTTAGCCCAAAGGAAAGATGATGAGAGTCCTGCCAGAATGGCAACTCCAAAAGCAGATTCCAAAATGGAAACACAGATCCAGAATACCTAATTAAGGAAGATTAGTTAGGAACACATCAAAGAGGTACATAAGAGGACACAACTAACTTAGCTCATATGTTTTATTAAAAAAGAAAACATACTTTTTTTTGACCTAAACGTGTTGAAAATGATTGGATGCCAAATGCTTTATCTCCTTCAATATCAGGTATATCCTGTATAAAGATCCAATAAAATATTATACTCATCACATATTGGACCAAAAGTTAGATTTTGGAAAAATTTATGCTTTACAAAAGAATAAACCTTTACCTTGAACAGTGCTATACCCAATGAGTATATGGTCGTGAATGCAACAAAAAACATCAGTGTCTTCGGAAAGGCAACTGTTCTCTTCAACACAAAAGTCTGGACAATTTCACACAAATCATTCATTAAAAAAATATTCTTGCATTCATGTTTCTTACTTTGATTAATAATATGAAAAGGCTTATTAGTGAATATAATATTCCTAGGACCATATGGAAAACATTTAGTACATAAAAAGGAAGGTGAATGTAATATAGCTTATAATTGCCAATAATTAGCTAGTTGTAGGCTATATTGTTGAAGTGAGATAGCTATAGTTGAAAAAAATTAGCTTTTAATATATTAATCAGTCCCAAGTAAATAAAAGTGAAACTCGTTCTTTTTGTCTAAAAATTTAGCTTTTCTATTTCTCATTCATATCTCAATTTTAGAAGCAAATGGATTAAATATATTAAGGTGTAGGGGTATTTACTCATATATACTTATTCAAATATCGTGATTTGGGACAAGGATTTGTTCTTATTTCTCATTACAAGCATATAAGCTAATACATTAGTCTAAACTAAGGTCCATAAAAAAAATCATATTTAGTTATAGGACAAACCTTCATGTGATAGAAAAACGAAATGGGAAATATAAGAGCCAACGTAGAAATGATGCAAATTGCAGCAAGCACTGGATTTTTCTTCCATCTCAACAGGGGACCCTGAAAAGTTACAAAATAGTGTTATCACAATAAAAAAGAAAAGCAAGTTATGTGTTGTTTAGAAAATATTAATTTATCTTCATCTAACAAATTAATCTGCATTTGAATAATGAATTTTAATTGGATTAGTTAAACTTTATAGCTATGAATTTGACAATACCAGTAATGATCTTGAAAAAGAATAATATTATTTATAGATAACTTTTAACTGAAAAAATTGTATCTTATAACCTTTTTACATACTTAATATAAAAGTGCTGCACAACTTCAGTAGTGGGTCCAAAGAAAGGTCACACTGTTAAGTGATATTTTAAAATATATTCGAGAGAAAATTTAGGTTATCATAAGTATTGTTAATGAAAATTCGAAAAGTCCAGGCTTATTAGGATCTCACAATTTTCCTTGTCTTTTTTATATTTATATAGTTTTTATCAATTTATATTCACTTAAGCAAAGACATTCATGGTTTACAATAAAATGGAAGCACGATTGAATCAAAGGTTAAATACGGATAGAAAAACACAAAACGAAAAAAGAACTTAAGTTAAAAGAAACGAGGGGTGTAAACAGTAACATTAAGTATTTGAAAGAAAATTTAAGAATTTTAACTTCAATATTCTCCAAATTTAGTTTTTTTAAGCCTAAGAATAGGTGAAAGTATTCGAACTAATAGATCCAGGATTAAATTTCGAAAACTAAATTTCTAGTTACGTGATAAGGTGATATTGTAAATCTCATTTTAATTAGAAATAAAAGTTAATTTATAACATATGATTGAAGACAATTTTTATTTTTTAAGTTAGTTTTATAAGAATCTTAAATTTAAATTTATTTTTTAACATGGTATTAGAATCTATTTTAATAAAATTGAACGGATTTATTGGACCATCATTTACAAATAAATATTTAATCTGTATAAGTTGAACAATCTTAACATAAAAAGATATATTGGAGACTGATAAAAAAAATCAATTTATGACATGACATATAAGTAAAGACCGTCTTTATCATTGATTTTTTTTTAAAATAAGTTAAACTAAACTCACTTCCTAATAATACATGACAATACTTGGGTATTGACCAATTATGTTAAAGAGTTTTCTATTTCTGCAATTTGTAATTCTTTTTCTTTATTATGTTCTGTGTTTGAAGAAGAAGAAGCTTCTTGTTGCGAAGTTCTAATCATTATTTGTCTCTCTTTGTTTCTTAATCCTATATCACTTAAGGTTCTAAGAAAATTTGACATTCTTAGTCTTTCCTTGGTTTCCATGCTACGGGACCACTGCTGACCAACGGTCTTACTACCTCTCTCAGGCTTTACTACCGGGACCACAGCTGACCAACGTATAAACGCCTCTCAGCGCAGAAAAAAAAAAATGTAAAATCGAAAAGAACTCACCTTGATTGAATAACCGCTCCATGACACAAAGAATGATAGAAGACCCCAAAATAGTGGCCAAGAACCTATCATATAGCTACTCAAAAAACCCTGAAACGAAAGAATAAAGCAATAAGCCTCATCTACTATATAAGGAACATATATGTATATTGTTGTAAAAAGGGATGAATATGTGTTGAACCAGGATTCCAGATGAGACAGTAATAACAACACCAGTTGTAAATGAAAATGCCCCAGATGGCAATGGAAGAAATGGTTTGTTTATCTGCGAAAAAACAAAACAGAGATTAGTAAAACACAAAGCAATTAATACAGTACTTCCTTCAAAAAGTTTTAAGCTACAAAGGTGGCATGTTTTCTTCACCATATCAGAGGATATATTATTTAGGAAGCCATCATTAACCAAATATATAAAAGATACAATAGTTTCACATTTTCTAAATAACTAACTTTAGGTAAACTACACTATAATTTTGTCTTTGACATATTTTTTAATGGAATAATACAAAAGCCTAAAAGACCTAAAAAGTAATAACTTATTCTGGACTCAAATTATTTATTTCTAATAGTAAGTTTCTTACCCTGTCAATATCAAGGTCATACAATTGATTCACACCATTAACATAGAAGTCCATAAGGGTGAAAGGTAGCAGAGCCTGAAACATTAAAAAGTCAGAAAGTATTAACAAAGTTAAAGGATTTTTTATAGTTGAATATTTAATAAAAACAATACATTTGGAGTCTCACCTGTAATACACCAATGAAAAATAAAGTAGATATATCTGATAGTCTCTCAACTGCCAGCAGTGATGCAGAAATTGTACTTAAGGTCTGTCAGACAAATAAAATTGAAGCATTTAAAATTTTAATATATTACCCACTGCTCGAAGAATATGAGAAAAATAATATCCAGTCGTAAAAAGTAGATCTAATATCTCATATAAAAATTATCCGTTTATAATATTTGATGATTATTTGCAGATTTTGAATAACATAATGGATTTATCAAGTTTAACAACTCATAATAATATATAGTTACGTATTGGGTTCAAACAACTATAAATATTTTTATAGATATTTGATACTTATTTATTTAATATTTAATAAAATTATTTTTATATTTTTACTGACTAAAATATCAAAGAAATTTTGTACAGGTGAGTTTTTTTTATGCTCGACCCAGAAAGCTAAGACATCATTTTGATAAATTTTTAGTTGAGTCAAAACTTGATTTTTTTAAAGTCAATTTCAGAATACTTTATAAAGTTTTAGCTAGAGTCCTAATAAGAATATTTGACGGTTACTGTAGAGTCTGGATAAATACTATTTTCAGATCGTGAGTCTTATGATACTCACTAGAAGAAAAATTGTCGCATCATTATTAGCAACAACTTAATTCTTGATTATATTTTGTTCTTATTGTTGCTAGAATAGTGTTGTAGAAAAAAAAATTTAAGTATGCTTTGTGATTGAAATAATCTAATCTCTCACATCAGAAATGAGTAAATTTTTGTTAGTAGATCTAAAGTATGATCGTGTAAAAATGCATGCCTAGGGTAGTTTTGACAAGATATTTAAGCATGTTTATTGGTGAACCATCTCTCTTTCTTGAGAACTTACCTTATGTATTATTTTATCGTTTGTTATCGGTGACATAAATTGTGCCGAGACAGAGATCAGGTGGGTCAATTCACAATCAAATTGCTACAATTGGGTTGTTGCACTCTTAAGTAGAAAGAGTTGCACTTAACCACTAACTATAGCGTTTAGCCTAGTGATAAGTGCTCGATCCAACAATTGGTATCAGATATAAGGTCATGAGTTCAATTCTCAGCAGAGCAATTGTTGAATGAGAGATTGTTGCGGGTGACATGAATGAGAGACTGTTGCAGGTGACATGAATTGTCCTATGACGAAAGTCAGGTGGGTCAAGTTAAGATTTTTCTTTGGTCTAATTTTATTATAATTATTGTTGTGTATTGCACTTGTTACATGAGTGATCAATGCACTTGCTATTAAACACAAAGTGTTAACAACGAGGTCATTCATAATAAAGACCCCTGAGATCACTTACTTAAATGATAGTGAGGGCTCCAAAAGTCACTTATAGTAACAACCCTCGATATCACTTCTAATAAAGACTCTCGAGGCCACTTACATACATAATGATGAGGGCCCTAAGGTCACTACTCATAGGAAGGGTCACTAAGGTCACTTACATAATAAAAGTGAGGCCCTTCAAGCTCACTTATAGTAAGTTCCTACCAAGGCCACTCATAATAAGGGCTCCCGAAGTCACTTACCTACATGATAATGAAGACCCCAAGGTCATTTATAGTAGGGCTCTCCCGAGGTCACTTACATACATGATAATGAAGGTTCTTAAGGCCACTCATAGTAAGGCTCCTAACAGTTGAGTACAACCTACTCAGTCACATACCAACAATTATTTAATAATAAGGTTTGGGTACAACTTACTCGGTTGCATACCGACAATTACTTAATGGTAAGGTCATGAACAACCTACTAAGTCACATATTAATAATTACTTTAATGATAAGGGTTGGTATAACCTACTTGGTTAGAGACCAATGACATAACCTATTCGGTTACAACTTAATTAATGGTTTCGGCCACATGTCACAGTTCGGTGACAAACTTCAGTTATATTCAATAATTTGGAGCATATCCCTTTTAATGTCGATTTTTGCTAGTTCGACAACTTTGACCTCCAGTCTCACCTCACTCTTGTTAAGTTTCCCAATTTCTTCTCAAAAAAAGGTGGAACTCGAGCTTTGACCTCATTCAACTTATTCCCCAACTCCTCGGTACCTTCAAACCTTTAATAACCCCACCTTGGCTTCGAGGGCCTTAATTATATCCTAGCCTTATGCAATTTTCAATGACTTGGTAATAAGAGTATAATCCATCTCAAATTTATCTTTCAATAGCTATTGGTTTTTATGCTCTAATTTCCATGTTTGCGGCCAACATAACTTTGGCAGAATCGAGACATCTGACCACGATGACTACCTTTAGTAGCATAGGGGTTGGGAAACTTACACTGCCTACGACATCTCACACCATATTCACTTGCATGTTCATGTGTTATAGTGAGTTGGTGTTAGTAGCTGTAGTGGATACAATAATCCACTCAGGTGAGAGGTCCTTTCATCCTCGGACTATCAACTCTGGTGGAGGAGGTTGTCTATGCTCAGACATTGGGGAAGGACGATGAATAGTTGACAGATTGGGTCAAAAAACAAGTGTTTTAGGTGTTGGAGATGAAGAGTTAAAACGCTTAGACATGATGTTTAACTAAGCTTCCCAATGTTTCATTTCACAGGGGTTTGAAACATCATGTCCTAGGACAACGTGGTAGCGATCAAATGAAGCATCATTTGCCTAAATGACGTCACGATTTAAAACTCTAAACCTCATTATTACTTCAAAAACCCCTCACTAATGCTCTTTGAAATTTAAATCTTATCCTAAAAGTAATAATTATATTAACCTCGATCACATGAGCTCAGAAAATGGTTACAAACAATTCAACCTATAACAAGCCATCAAACCATGACTTCAAATACAGTTTGGTTTAAACATGTCATCTAAAAAGCTTCTAAACTACCAAGTTCAACTTTAAGCTCATTCATTATCTACATCAAACTCTGAACTTGAGGAGCTTATATATTGTCCAACACCCGAAATATATAAAAAAAATAATACTCAATTAAAAAAGATGAGTATAATATTTAATATGATATTACCCACTTATAATAAACTAGTAACCTTTAATCTATTATTAAGTTTAAGAACCCATACAATAATTACTTGTTAACCTAAGTGTTTATAAATACAATTTCACTCTCGAAGAAGTATAAACGTTCAATTTCATATTTACTCTTTAATACTCAATATAATTATGTCTACAGATTTGATGAATTTGAATGTTGAAAAATCTTCTACAAGTTGAGTCTATTTTGAATATTCAACCAACAAAGCTTTGAACATCACTTTTAAAATACTTTCAACTTAATTAAAATTGAACTTCCTTAATATTAACCTCAAAATATCTAAAAGAATTCCGTCTCAACTTCCAATATATAACTATATCCAAAGTAGTGTTTCATACAAATAAATTGAATTAAGTATTAACTATAACATTTGAATTACGGAGTAAAGCATAAGAGTATTGAACTTACCCGACCAAACATTGTGTAAGGATAAATAAACAAATATAACGCAACAAGGAAACGTTTTACTGAGCCAACAATGCCTTCTGATTCAGAAACAGGAGATTCATCAGACTCATAAGATTCTTTTGAGATTGCTTTGGGAATATATTTCTTGTCGTTTTCTTCATACATAGACCCTCCTTCAACACTTTTGAACCGATTGTTAATACTCAGTTGTTGTTGTTGAGACCTCGAAAGATTATATTCTATTTGATTTTTCCTTTGGTGTATTGAAGGTTTTGGTGCAAAAGAACCTACAACACAAATGCAGTATCAGTGACCATGCACAACAAAAGTAAAAATGTTTGGTCTAGTCTTGAAAACCATTATTTTTTAAATAACTTAAAATGTTTTGAACAATTTATTTTTGACATTGTTCGTCAACTATGGTCGCTATATACCCTTGAGGGCTTTGAAAAATAAAAGTCATATATAATTATTTTTTATATTTTTTCAAGAATAAATTCATTGGTATATTCACGTTAGCACATTGCTATTGAAGGCTCTCTTGATATCCAAATGAACTTAAAATTAATTGATTGATCAAAATATTCATTGTGAAAGAAAATAAAAATTAACGCAAATTTCTATATATTTTGTACTTTTGTGTATAACTTTGATCACTTAATCGTTCTATTATTTATTGCGTATTTTATTATTATCACTTTTTTTTAACTTTTTATCACTTTTTAATTTTTTCATTATTTATGGAAATAATAATAAAAAAAAGGACTTTATGCGCATGTCATTATATTCTCAATATTCAGTGTTCAACCTACATATTTACATCTCATAATGACGACAGTATTTAATAATATTTATATTTCTTAATGACGACAGCATTTAAGAAATGCTAATAATTCTGTAGTGATTAAGACCATAATATATCATTAAAAGACGTATTAAATACTTTTAAAATATTACAAGAGTAAAAAAAAAATTACATCCATCCTTGCAATATTAATATCAAAATTTGCCAAACAAAGAGAGAAAAAGTAATTTAAATTTATCAGATTTCAAAGTTATGTAATTTAGCTTGCAATAATATATAGTAAGATCAATATTCGCAAAACAAAAGCCCAGAATTATCAGTACTATGTTTTCTCTTTGTTATGTACTTTACCATTGTCATAAAAGGTAAAAGTATCTGAGTATTACCTTCAGACGAAGAAAAAAAAAGTGAAAGTAAAAAAAATATTTAAGTTATAAAAAAAGGTTAATTAAAGAAAACAGGGGATATGTGAGACATACTTGCATAGGAAAAATTCTTGTTGAAATGTTTGCTACGCCCAAGATCTCCTCCTACAAGTACCAACGGTTAATAATATTAGTAACCATAAAACTTGTAAAAAAGAAACCTAGTTTTACATCAATAATGGTTGAAATACACTAAGTAATTGTTCTCGCAAAATCAGAGATTTTGGTACCTTTTGTGAGTGAAGAGACATTATTAGGAGAAAACCTTAGAGACATCGAAGCCATGGAAACTGAAACTTATGACAACAAAACTATCTGATGAAGAACACCCAAGTGCTGAAGAAGACGGAGGAAGTAAGATTTATATACTATACTGAGTTTCATTAATTTATTTATAAGTTCCTTTCGTTTGTACCATTCTTTCAAAGATAAACTAATAATATAATGTAACAAATGAATAAATAGCCGCCTTGGAAAAATTGGTTCATAAAAGTGGTCAAAGAAATTAATTTTTTAATTATTCCCCTTAAAATATTTGTTAATATTCATTACAAAGACAATCACCCTTTGAACCATGTTTTAAAAATTGCATCGAATTTGACCAGCAATTATTTAGTTCCACAAAGGGCAATATCTGGAAACTACATCTTGTTATCAGATATTCGACGTTTGAATTCAAGATTGTTACACTTGTTGACAAAGTATACATGAATCTGGTTCATTGTTTTAATTCAAAGTAAAATTTAGAGGAAGTTTTATTACCATTATTAGTATTGTTTTTCAATTAAAATTGGATAATTAATTCATTAAATATAGTTAAATATATATCTGGATTTAAGTAAGTACAATATTGTTTTAAATTTTAATGTTCAATTATATGATCTATTTATGGTTTAGAATTAATTTTTAAATGTAAAAGACTGGATTACTATGTTTGCTCAAAAAATTCCACGACTTTATCTTTTTCTGTTTTTTTTTCTTTCTTTTTTTTTTGACTTCTTCCTTTCAGTTCACTATTTAGGCACTTCTTCGGCTAGATTAGTATATTTGCTCAAAAGTTTCACACCTTGAAGTTTATTTTTATTTGTATTTCAAAAAAGCGCTGTAGAAAATATTTTAAGTCCTCTATTCAGTCTTTCCTCTTTTAAAATTAATATTTTAAACTAAATTATTAACTTTCATGTAAAATTCATTTTTCTTAAAATTTAGTGATATTTTTTATATATACACTAATTGTTGATTTATAAATTTTAAAATAATTTAATTATTTGATTTTTATTTTTATGTAATAAGTAAGATAATTTATTTGAATATGAATTACATCACATCATTTATTAAAATAAAAAATAATTACCACGAGTATCATTAATTCTTAAAGGAAGATAATATATCCTTACATATTAAAATAAATTAAGATTTTTTTTATTATAATTGAGTACTAGCATAATATAATTAAGATGTATTTAAAGAAATATCATATTCTAAGTTTGTTATGATCATTAACCCATATAGAATATAAAGGTTCAATTTCAATAATATCCCGTATAAAAACTACATCATTTATATAACCCATGTAAATAAAATGGCCTTCTTTTATATTATATTTGTTAGATAAATGACATTATTTGATAAAAAAAAATAGGAACAAATTATTTTTGAATCCGTATACATAATCAAAGAAAGAACTTATAACAGAAAAAAAAAAAAAACTTTTACACTTTTGAATATTTTATTAACTTTCGATGCAAAACAAATCTCGTTTATTTTGTTCAATATGAACATTGCTTTAATCTTCAACGACATCTTTATCTAATCAAAGGCGTGAGGAAGTACGACACGTACAATAGCTGCAAAAAGAAACCAAACGTCAATACAATATATATGTTCTGTATAAAAGAAAAGACAAGAATATAGGGCAAGCATTTTGGTAATAAATATATAAAATGTCCTTATATGCTTTGCTCCTCCGACGATGTTTAATTTTCTCACTTGAACTAACTACCTTGGATATAAATATTGTTTAAGAGTATTACCTTCCAAATAAGCATATAGTAGGATCTTATGGAAGCTTTGTCACTCAAATCTACAAATTTGGCCTGATACCAGAGAATTGAAGCAAGAACAGCATGTCCCAGACCCTACAAGTTTCACATTGAAAAAATTTTA
>Ga0123340_1007187_pt1 | contig 10628 bp, 9 predicted proteins | sample SirMexnodulemix_FD_89961 | JGI IMG/M metagenome (GOLD analysis project Ga0123340, IMG submission 89961) | Root nodule microbial communities of legume samples collected from Mexico - Siratro Mexico nodule mix | ecosystem: Host-associated > Plants > Roots > Nodule | place: Mexico: Nepantla...
TAGTTTTTTTTTTCTTATATTAACTTTCTCATTTTATTAGGATTTGAATTCACAGTTGAAATTTCTTACTCACCATATATTTTTAATTAAAAACCTTATTAAAAACCTTAAATACTCTTTAGGTTTTTCGACAATCAAAACTCTTTCGACACAGTATCTCGGTGGGATCAGTACAGCAAACTTTACCGTCAAATTTATTCGGAATCATATTAATACCACTAAACACGTGACCATTATCGTCCTAATTAAGATTAAAATGATAATTAGACCTATGGGGCCTGGACGTTAGACCCGTACAGATCGTTTAAATAGAAAAATATACCGTTACAAAGTTCAAATCCTTGAATCAATTACTCGGACTTATCACTGATTCGACGGTCGGAGTTACAGTTACTCTTTCTGTAAGCAGAGAACTTGGAGACGTGAGTGGGGAAGAAGAAGAGCAAAGTGAATAATATATTTGTGTTCATAGCAATATTTAAGGAACCATGACAGAGCGTTTGTAAGGAAACGCAGAGAAGAGAGAGGTTAATGGACTATAGCTTGGCAGCGTTGAAGCTTTTGTGCTCGCAGCTGAAGCAGGCTGCAGAAGTACCCTCTCGAAACAGCTTCACGCTTGGTGGCCTTCTCTTCCAGCGCGCCTGGTTGCAGGTTTCCACTTCCCTCCATTCCTATTTCCTAAACGCCGCCGTTTTCATCTTCTCTCATTTTTGCCTAATTGCTCAGGGCGTGCTTGTCTCCGCCTCCGACACCGGCTCTCTGCTTCTCGACGATGGCACCGGCCTCATCGAGCTCTTCCTCACCGGGGAGTTTCGCCAGCGTTCCTGGCAACTCGGTAAACTCCACCTCTCTGCATTCCATCGATTAATCTTAAATTTGTACGGGTCCAACTCGTGTAGAAAACAGCTTGTGACATTAAGATTACTTCACTTCGATATTTTAATTTGAGTCTTTTCGAGTGTAATTTGTAAAGCAAAACATGCTGCCTCAGTTAAATTGATCGGTCTATTGTGTTGCAAAGTGGAATATATAAGGAGCAAGTAACTAAATAGCTATTTTTCTTTAAGATTTTGGGTTAAAGATAAAGTAATATTGGTGCAAATCACCTTCGAAAAAAAGTAACAAGTGGTATAGAGCCGTTGTTGTGGTAGATGATGGGAGAAGAAAAGGTTACCACATAATATATAATCCTGCAAACTTCAGATTTGAGATGCTTCCATACTAGTATATAAATAGGGGATGAGCCTACCCTTCCTTTATAAATTGCTTTGTAGGATTGAATTAGATTTAAATCCTACTAAGTAAGCGAGGGGTTTTCTCAAAATTTTCTACTTGATTTATTTCTTCAAATAGCTCAATCTATAATGTATTTACTTTGTCAGGGATGTATGTAATGGTGGTTGGAGGGTATGTTGCACGTGCGGGAGAAGTTCCCATGATCAAGGTAATAATAATGTACACGTATGTTTATCATTTGATCTGAGTTAGAGGCACTTCCACAATGAATGAATTAATCTCAAAACTAGCATCTATTGCCATTCATACTTCCACTGGTTTTCTCCCCCACAAAGTTAAGTAATGGAGTTTGTTTTGGTGATGTTCAATAAATGTATAAAATCTGATTTTCAATTTCTGTCTGAGGGAGAGCACTTCTATATGGCTGTCTATATCAGATTTGGGGGATGTTGTGGGAAATAATATTTTTTTAGAAGTTATTTTTGCTGCTAGAGTTTAGGGAACTGTATTCCTACAATAGTGGATAACTGTTCTAAGCGTACTTTTGCCTAGGATACTGGGCATTCCCAAAGAGCTGGGTTTTTTTTTTATGAAGGTAGAACTAGGAATAGAAACTGTTTGAAAAACTACAAAACTTAGGGATTCCAATTATGAGAATAGAATCCGAAGAATTGTATTGATTTGAGAGAGAAAATTTCAAGATGTGTTTGATTGAATTTCTGAATATCGCAGCTCATTTACAGAGTTTGTTATTTGTAACAATGCAAAAACTAGAATTCATAACAGATTTACACTAGCTAGCTGCGACGTTCTATTAATTTAACAGTCTACATCAATTTCCCTGCCTTAAAAAAATCCTTGACCTCAAGGATTAAAATTGATATTTCTTCTTCAAATCATAATAGAATTCCCATGTAACATCTTTTATTAATTGGTGCTTCTACTTGACTAACCCCTTGGTGACAACTTTGTTGCCTCTCCCAGCAGTTGTTCTATCCAGAATTCCCTCAGGTTCTTCGCCCTCCACAACACCATCTGAATCTGTAGGAAAGAAGCTTGAAACTGGTGTCACCCTAACATGCCTTTTAAGCTGTGAAACATGAAAAACATCATGGATTTTAGACTCCAATGGAAGCTTCGGCTTGTAGGCTACACCTCCAATCTTATCTTCGATCAGGAATGGCCCACAATATTTAGGAGCTAGCTTTGCATCAGATTTGAATGCAACTGAAATTTGTTTTTATGGATGTAGCTTGACATACACAAAATCACCAATGTCGTAAGATCTGTCACTTCTCTTTTTGTCGGCCATTTGTTTCATTCTTTCTTGGACCATCGTCATATGGAATTTTACTAATCTTCCTCCTCTCTTTTCTGCAAACTTCGGTCAATTACCTCCATCTTGGATTCTTCTGGCAAATAAGGAAGGCAGATTGGAGGAAGCTGGCCAAACATAACTTCATAAGCACTGTATCGAAGTATGATGGTTAGTATTGTACCACTATTCTCCTAGATAAAGCCATCGTCTAGAGCATCACAACACATACATCTAAAATGTCTCCAAGCATCTCTTTACTATTTTAGATTGGCCATCAGATTGTGGATGGTAAGCTGAAGATAGTTGTAACTTAACCCCTTGAAAGGTCATCAAACCCCTCCAAAACTGGCTGACAAATATAGGGTCCCTCTATCACTGGTTATAGATTCTGGAAGCCCATGTAACTTGAACACATCGTCACAAGAAAGCTTGAGCAACTTCAGTAGCAGTGTGTGAGTGTGTTAGGGCCATAAAGGGGGCTGCCTTAATCTGTCAACTACCACGTATATCACCTGTTTGCCCTTGGAATTTGGCAGTCCTTCAATAAAATCCATTGTTATATGCTGCCATATCCTCTCAGGAACTGGTAAAGGTTGTAGCAAACCCAGATAGGCAGATTTGTCATACTTCCATTTCTGGCAGACTTCACAATTCAGCACAAATACTCTAACATCCTTGGTCATGCCTCTCCATATTAGAACTTATTTCAACCGTTTAAGTGTGGCTTCCCTGACCAGAGTGCCACTAGTAGGACCAACATGTATCCATTGTAACAAATCAGTCCTTAGGGCAGCATCTTTCCCAACTACCAGTCTTCTCTTCCTTCTGAGTTCATTATGATGCTTATGTGAAGAAGCATCGGTTTGTAATTCTTAGATCAATTTTTGAATGTCAGGATTAGCCTGCCAAGAGTCTATGATTGTGTTCAGCATATTGCTTTCAGGTATGACAGTTGTGATTGCTTGACAGTCTACTGCTTCCAACCTTGATAAAGCATTTGCCTCAATTTTCTCTCCTTGTTTGAACTCAATTGTGAGATCAAATTCCATCAATTTCGCCAGCCATATCTGCTGGAAGGCTGTAGTCAACCTCTGGCTCAAAATATACTGCAGGCTTTTATGGTCTGTTGGAATAATAAAGTAAGTATTCAACAAATAATGCCTCCACTTCTGAACTGCAAAGACCATGTTAACAGTTCCTTTTCATATGTGGAAAGGGATTGTTGTTGCTGCCTATCAGAACTCTGCTAATCAAAGCAATTGGATGGTGTCTTTGCATCAGCACTGCACCAATTCCACTACCTGAAGCATCTACCTCAATCACAAACACCTTTGAAAAGTCAGGTAGAACTAGGAATAGAAACGATTTAAAGAACTATAAAACTTTAGGGAGTCCAATTGTGAGAATAGAATCCAAAGAATTGTATTGATTTGAGAGAGAAGATTTGAAGATGTGTTTTGATTGAATTTCTGAATATCCCAGCTCGTTATAGAGTTTGTTATTTATAACAATGCAAAAACTAGAATTCATAACAGAATCAGACTACCTAGCTGCCACGTGGCTGCGACGTTTTATTAACAGCCTACATCATTTCTTGACGTTTCTTGTGTTTCTAAGAAGTTGTTTCATAGTTAGCATGTAGTACTATGTATAAATTTATAGTAAACAGGTTTAGATGTATCTTAACCCTGAATTACTTGTAGCCTTTTCTATATTCTATACTAGACATACTCCTGAGAAGGGTGCTACGATTATCTTAACTAAAATGAAATAAGTTGAATTTATTCTTTCGAAGGTTTAATGCTGGACAGCTCTCTTTAGCCGCTCGTTTTATCACCGTTTGTTATTGGGTGTGAAATCTAATACTGGTCTCACAAATAAAGAAAGGGACAAAACTCTAAAGTTAGTACGGTATACAAAAGTGAGTCAAGCAAAAAAGTTGGGTATTAGAGGCTAACGTGAATTACTGATGTGAAAACTTCAATTTTGACTGGAATCGAAACACATATGATGCTGCTCCTAATAAACACTTAAAATTACTGTCTTGAGTGTCTTCTCAATTTGTCTTGTGGTTATCTTCAAACTTTATGTCTGCATGATATGGAAGACACCTAAACTTCCCATGTTAAAGGCTATAATAGAAGGGATTGTGGGACAAAACAGTCTAATTTAAACTGACAATTGTAACAGGTTCACAAGATTGTTGATCTTTCGTCATCTCCTGACCGAGAGGCTATATGGTATCTTGAAGTGATTGAGGCATACAAAATGTTCTATCAGCCTCTCGTTGAAGAATTTACATGACGTAGGTTGAGGTTGGCATCTGATATCGGGAAGTTCCCTTCTTTTGGCCAGTTAGCACCCAGAATTTTCTAAGATTGAGTTTGTTTTCAGATATCTATATCTTTATCCTGAGAAATTTACCAACAAAGTGCATTGTAAAATGACTGCTGCATTGATCCATTAGGTATATTTAGCATTTTAATCTTGATTGTATATTTACGGATTTTATTTTTAATTTGGGTAATTAGTATGCATCACCTTTTACATTTGGTTATCTTTATCTTACGTTTAGGGATTTAATTTTTACTTTGTTGGTCCTTTTATATATATATGCCTAGATGAATACCCTAGGGTTTTTTTTGTTCCGTCACATTGTCTGTGACATATACATATTGTAATACCAATCTATTTTACCATATTTGTAATTATCATATTTATAGGAAAAAAGTCTGATATGGACAAAGTCAGGAACCATTTCATTTACTTTTGAACAATCCATACCCCTTAAGCACGGTGTTTTCGGAAGATGAAAATATAATCCTGGGATGTTATTCAGACAAAGTCCAAAAATAACAATGTTAATAAATTAATAAGTTTGTTTTGGTAATTACTTTGTGCACCCTTCCTATAATTGTGAAATGATTGAATTATCCCGTCCGCTCCTTTTTCACTACACCTCACCATCATTGTCACCACAATTGTTGTTGCTCCACTATCATCGCTATATAAAAAGAGAAGAAGAATGTTCCAGTTAGAGGAAAAAGAGCAAACAAAATCTCAAGAAAGCTTGATTTAAAAAACTTATTTAAGAAAACACAATTCTAGAAGTTAGGCTTTTCGAAAAAAATTGCTCCAAAAAATCTATTTTGAAAAACTTGTTGTGAAATATATTTCTAAGCATTCAGAAAATTTTATTCTAAAAATCTTATCCTGTTCTGAAAAATGCATTTCATAAATCAGGAAATGTTTTTTAAAACAGATAATTCGAAACTCACTTTTAAAGAGTAAAATAATTATTTTGAAAATTGTAGGACTTCATGTTCAAATTGAAAGAGTACTGGGAGTAATTACCCTATATTTCCTGGACTAACGAAGCTCATTGACTACCATTTTATTTATAGCGTTGTGGCACCCTGTCGCTACCAAGGGTCATCGTTGTGGCAATCCGTAATCTTCTAAAGTTTTTTGCGACTTAGACGTAGTAATTCAAGTCCAGGAAAATATTCAATCCCTTTTTTTTATATACAATAAACAGAAACCAAGTTAAATGTCCCACAAACTAAGCATGCAACAAAGGCTGATGCAGACAAATCAAGGATCAACTCATTTAAAATTACAATTGGACAACCCTCCTCCCCCCTCCCAAACAAGTGTTGCGTTTCCGAAAGACAAAACTCTAATATAGGAAGAAGTTCCAAGCACAAAAAATCACAGTTTGTATAACTTAGCACACTTGATCCATTGAATTTGAAGCTACACCTACACCTGTAATGCCAGAAGTTAGGTTACAACAACACAGCAGAAACCCAGCAGTCTTGGTCCAGAAAGAGCATCCTGAGTCGGAAGCTCCTCGTCTGACCTGGATTGCATATAATGCCCCATGCAACAATTCCATGGATATCAAGCTCAAAGGACCAGCACAACGTATCCATGAAAACAAAACAGGTTGCATATACCCCCCAGACAAGCCAATTTATCTATTTGGATGATTTTAGAGGTTGGGAGTCTTTGGGAGGCTCAGAAGTTCCTTTAATGGCTATCTTCCTCAAACCAATTTCCACTGACTCCTTTTCAGCAGCTTCCTTCTTCCTTCTTTCTGACAATTCCTCGTTGATGACATCAGGTTGAGTTGTAGTTATTGAGGGCTGAAGAGTACGAGGACCTGCACTCATCCATGGATGATTAAGGCACTGAGCAGCTGTTGGTCTCTTTTCTGGGTCGAAATCAAGTATTGGAACAAGGAAGTCAACCATGTCCTTTGTGTCTTTCTCACTGAAATTATACTTGTCCGTCAACACCTTATCCATTGGCCAGAATCTCAAATTGCTGATGTGCCTCAAGTCACCATGTCTATTGAAAAATTCTCGAGAATAGCGGCCACCTAGTGCAATCTGAAGAGCATATTTATCCAAATTTTGCAGTTCAGCACAGAGATGAAATATCAACATTGACCAATTTTCAGAATGAAATACAGTAAATTACCCTATTTTCAGTTTTTCTAAGTAGAAAAAAAACTCATTGAAAGTAAAATTCACAGCATGACGATCTGGAAAATAGTCTGAAACGAAGTTTATATATATATTAAAAAAGATACCAATAAAGTTCAAAATTTCCTGGAGGAGATAACATCCATACCTTCGGAGGCATCTTCCCGACAAGCTCCATCATCAATGCCAGATGGTCCTGTAAAACAAACGTCCAAATATCACCAAAACAATCCATTGCTTGAAGTTCAAATTTAGGTAGACAGCATTGTTTTCAAATATGGTTTTCCACTAAAATGAATGTCAAAATTCCAGTAAGTATAAACCAAGGAAAAATATATAAAGTTAACACAGAACAACATGGGAATTGAGTCCCATTGATTTCACTGTATATTTTCTTTCCCAAAAGTTGTTTAAAAATTTCATTAATTAGAACCACAAGAGAAGAATAATGAAGCCCCCATTCTAACCAGCAGTGTAACAGCAAAACATATTCAAAATTGAGAGTAAGCCAATTAATGATTTCAAAATGCTTAGGACACAAGAAACTTTCTAATAGAAACGTCAAGATTCTGGAGGTACTGGCATAACATCACAGACAGAAAGCTAAAGCCTCCATTTCATCCTTCAGAAGGTAAAAACGAGTACAAAGAGTTAAAATATCCTTAGCAGGAAAGAAATCGCTCTTTAAGTATAAGTATTCTGCACAAAAGCTAGCAATGTTCCCAATGAATGTTTTTCTTAATTTTCAAATACAAATTGAATTCCGAAGAATGCTGATATAAATGAAAAAAAAAAATTACGACAGAAGCATGATAATATTATTGATCCAGGGAGAAGAAGAGAAATAATCTGTCTTGGAGTGAAGCTGCCATTCAACTGCCATGGGCATGTCCTTTGTATTATTGTTCCCAGCTCCAGGGCCCATAATATATTTCCCATTGTCAAATTAGAAATTACAAACTCTATAGTTTAAGCAAGGTTTTCAGCAACATAATTTTTAAAAATTTCTATGAGAAAGAAGTATATTTTACCCGGCCTTCTCATGGCATATAATTGTTTCCAAAAGATAGCATTTTCCCTTTTTCCTTTTGAAAAAACAGATATTTATTTAAAATATGAAGAAGTATGCTCTTCTGAATTCACCAGCATGTAACAAAAGCACGAAAAGATACAGAATTGAATTGTATTAGCATAGCAACCAAACCAAAAAGTTAAACACTAGAGAACGTGTACACTGTTAAGAAAACACTCAATAGAAAAAAGTTCATGATAGTTGTAAGCATCATGATGATACTTGATAGCACAATAAAGCCAACCAGCTTGTTTTTAGTAGAAAACAGGTGCAGTTACCTCATCTCTATCATAGTTGTCACCACTGTGAGGATCAAAAAGAACATCACCAGTAGCAAGCTCAAAGCAAATGCAAGCAAAGGACCATAAATCTGCTGGGGTTGAGTATTTGGATCCAAGAAGAACCTCAGGACACCTATATTGCCTTGTCTGAATATCATTTGTGAATTGTTTGTAAGTCCAACAAGCACTACCAAAATCAACCAGCTTGCACCTATGATCAACAGCAGCCAGCAACTTCTTTTTCATGGAACGACTGCTACTCATATTACTATGACTACCTTGTGAAACATCCTTATCAAAAGTCTTTGTTGATTCATCTTTATAAAAAGAACTATCAGGTTTATCTTCAACAGATCCTACACTCGATTTTACATCATTGCCACAATCTTCCTGTTCAGGTCCGTCAGCTTCCTCTGAAGTTTCCTTCCCAACAAAGCCTTGAGCTACCTTAGCCTTCCTCTTCATTTTCCTTTTCTGGTTCTTCAGTGGATCTCCATTCAAAATTTTATTGTCTTGGTGAGTCCCATTATTAGACGCAGCCTTATCCTTGGTATCCGGAAGGATGAGTGAAGCACCCGATTTCCTAGGATCTTTGGATGGATTTATCAGAGACAGAAGCAACACATTCTCTGGCTTCAAATCAGTGTGAATAACAGAAAGCTCACGGTGCAAGTAATCCAAGCCCACCAAAATATGAAAACAGATTTCTTTAACCATGTGGAGAGGAACCCCACGATAGTCAGTATATTTAATAAGGGTGAGAAGATTGTCACCCAGGAATTCAAAAACCATACACACATGCTGTCCATTAGGCCCCGAATGCTTAAAATGATCCAAAAGCTTCACAACACATTTCTTATCGTCCAGGTCCCGCTCAGCTATTTGTTTGAGAATCTTTATTTCATCCATTGCAGCTTCAGTGTAATGCTGCGCACTCTTCTGAATTTTAAGGGCAACAAAAAGCTACAAACAAAAACGTTTCCTATCAGCAAGAGAGTTCTAACTCCAAACTTCAAAATTTACAAACAGCGACAAATGAAACAAGGTGGATAGTTGGTTTCTAAATTCGTGTCACTTCATTTTCAGCTTACAGGTTTTCACTGATAAAAACAAGAATAAACACTCCATGCACAGACAGTATAAAGGCATCCTATAACAACTAGTCATATTTAGTAAGTTTGTTGAGTTATTCCGTAACTTACGCTTCACTCACCTATAGTCACTCAGTGTGGGACTCCTAACAAATAGTGTCACATAATTTTCATCTAGCTCCCTACATTCAAGGTTTTAAAATTGTAACATTCTCATAATCATTTAAAATGAAAACAGGGAAGCAACTAAACGCAACGGAGTTCTCGAAAATCGAGGAGCTAACAATTCAACTAGTGAGTGACCGAAGTCCAAAAACATCAACAATGCATAATGCAGGAAATGATAAGATGAAAACGAAAGGAAGAGCGTTGAAAAATGGAGGCACCGAATTGAGAGTGTCCCAAGCGAGCCAGACGGTGGAAAAATGGCCCCAACCGAGCTTCGACTGCACGACGTAGCGGCCGTTGTTGAAAGCATCGCCGATTCGAACGGCATGGTACCCTCCACGCCGGTAATCCTCCATGCATTCCTCCTCTGAACTGTAATTCTCCTTCCTCTCCATCAAATGCTTCGGTTACAAATCCCAATTTGTTTGAATCGGAAATGGCGGATCGGAGTTAGGGTTTTTGAACTTTACCGGGAAAATAAAACCAACTGAATTTGAGAGTGAGTGTGAGCCGAACTATTATTATTCCGCCTACCATTAAAATTATGAAAAAGGAAAAATAGTAAAAGAGTCTACTGCTTCTGGAATTTCAATTTAATATCCATTTCCAAGCTTTATGTTTCTTTACTCCTTCTCTTTTCTTTGTAACAGTTAGATTTTTTGAAAATTTCTGACTGTTATTTCTAAAATTTAGAACAATGATAACTATGCCGACTAAAATCAAAATTAAATATAAAAAGTTAAATACAATAATGTAATAGAGTTTTCAAAAATTAGTTTATGTATCATTTTTATTAAATACCAGTGGAACCAAAGACATTTTCTATCTTTATATATTTAAAGAAAATACTAATAATAATAATAATAGATACATAAAAAAATAATAATTAATAGTTTATAGTGTTTAATTACTTTTTAACATAGTTATATTTATCTTTTTATAATTTTAAAATATAATTAAGTATAAAATAAA